>Ga0208262_1000014_pt1 | contig 120991 bp, 110 predicted proteins | sample LakWasMet15_LOW5_2_FD_183863 | JGI IMG/M metagenome (GOLD analysis project Ga0208262, IMG submission 183863) | Freshwater sediment methanotrophic microbial communities from Lake Washington under simulated oxygen tension - Sediment Metagenome... | ecosystem: Environmental > Aquatic > Freshwater... | reverse complement strand
CTTTTCACATTGCAACAATTTCATTAAGTCTAAACTTGGACCTGACGTGTCTATTAACTTTCCTGAAAATCCTCTTAATGCTTGGAGTCTGGGAAACTATCAATATGTTATTAATGCAGAAATCGACATCACAAGCGCCACCGCAAGCACTGTCACTAAAAAGTATGCTTGCCGAATTAATTATAAAAATGGCGATAACGAGGAAGGTTCTCTTGATTTTGCCAACTGGTCTATTGAAGGTCTATCTGGCTTAGATTCGATTTAAAAATATTATTTATTGTGACTAACATACAAACAGCGCCCCGTTTGCTTTAACAAGCCAGCTACATAAACTCCTTATTTAGGCGCCACCTAAAAGCAGAATCCTGAGATCAACAATTACTGCCAAAAAGCTTAACAGCCATAAAACAGAAAGCCAGTGTAACAATGTTACACTGGCTTTCTGTTTTATGGCTGTTTGCAAATTAAAACACCCAATATATCTTTTGCTTAAATACGCTTCTTCATATTAATTGCTGAATTACGGCATAACGAGCTTTTTTTCAGCAATGCCAAGATCAGCTGCCTCAGCATAGATTCACGAAAACTTATTTGCCATATTTCTTACGGAATTTATCTACCCGTCCCGCCGTATCAACAACACGCTGTTTTCCTGTATAAAAAGGATGGCATGAAGAGCAAACCTCAACCTGCAAATCCTTACCTAATACAGAACCGGTCTCAAATTTATTACCGCAACCACAAGTCACAGTAATTTGCTTATATTCTGGATGAATTTCTGGTTTCATATCACTTTCACATTACCCACAAGGGACACATACTTATTAAAGAACCCCGTATAATACGTATTTCATTTAAAGTTCGCAACTCAATTATCTTTATGCGCATTATTACTTTAAATGCGAATGGAATTTGCTCCGCGGAAATCAAAGCTTTCCTTGCGCGTATGTTGTAACATTACGCTGATTTTATTTTCACACAAGCAACAAAAATGCCAGCTAGATCGCTTTTTCCTCAAACTATTTGTCTTGCCATAATGATGAATAAAGAGCTATAGCAGGCAACTTTGTCGCAAGAAGAAAGCCAGATCAAATTATTAACAACACCAAATGATGGAAAAGGCGGCTTTGATTAAGGCTTAATTTGGTTACTTAAGCATTATTTTGTTTATTTATCCTCTTCCAACTCATCAGAAGAAGCCCGATAAAATTTCACTTCATGGAAAAGTTTAAGCTTTGTTTATAATAATCCTTGCAAAATGAACATTAAATTATCTGCGACAACTGAAACTTAGCTCGCAAAGCAATCTAATAAGCCAAAGCCTTAATCAAGAAGCCAAACAACAAACAACATATAGCAATTAACAAAGGACCAATCCTAGATAAAAAGCAAGTTGACTGGCGCATGGATTTTCAAATAATCACGCCCAATAAAGATAAAGTAAATGCAACATTGACTTATAAAGGTGAGCAGTCCTCCAATCACGCTCCACCGATTATGGAGTATAGCTATGAACTTTAGACCGATTTTGAAAGCGCATCAATAGAAGCACCAGTACGATTGCAGGCAAACCCACTGTTGATGCATAAATAAAAAAAACTGTATATCCATAGCTATCTACAACCATCCCAGAAAATCCTCCTAATAGTTGCGCTGGCAAAGTCATCAGGGAACTAAACAGTGCATATTGAGTAGCAGTGTAAGCGCTGTTAGTTAAACTAGAAAGGTAAGCAATAAACACTGATGTCGCTATACCACCGCTTAAATTATCCGCACTTATGACACCTGATAATAGCAACAAATTGGGCTCACTCACCGCCAGGACGGCAAACAGTAAATTAGTAGTCGCCACCATAATCGCTCCTAGCAATAAGGGGCGCATGATCCCATACCTAACAACCAATACCCCGCCCGCTGCAGCACCAGCTATAGTCATAAAAAAACCAAAAACTTTACTAATATCTGCGATATCTTTTTTGCTAAAGCCTAAATCAAGATAAAAGGGGTTCGCCATAACCCCCATCGTAATGTCGCTCATTTTGTAAAGAGCGATAAGCATCAAAATCAATAAACCGATTTTGCCATTACGCTCAAAAAACTCTACGAAAGGATTGAATACTGCATCCGCGACAGTTGCCGACAATCGCCGCCAAACATTTCGATGCCTTAAACTAACATTCTCCCGTAATCGCTCCTCAATTTGCTTATGCTCTGGCTCTTCAATACAAAGAGTCGCAATCAACCCCACAGACATAGCAGTTGCCATTACAAAATAAGATGCATTCCAGCTGGCGTATTCCGCAATGTAAAAGGCACCAGCACCCGCCATCAATAAGGCAAGCCGATACCCCAAGACATAGGTTGCCGCCATAGCACCTTGATATTCAGGATTTACTGATTCAATGCGAAAAGCATCAATAACAACATCTTGAGTAGCAGAACAAAATGCCACCCACACTGCAAACAGTGCAATCTGCTGCAATTGACTATGCGAATCAGAATATCCCATACCAATCAGGCCAACAACAATACCCAACTGTGCAAGCAGCATCCAACCGCGTCTTTTACCTAAAAATTTAGTTAAGAATGGCAGAGGCAGCCTGTCGATGACAGGGGCCCAAAAAATTTTTATTGAATAAGTGACCCCGACCCAACTAAAAAATCCTATAACCGATCTTTCCACACCTTCATCCCGTAGCCAGGCTGATAATGTTGAAAAGACCAATAAAAAAGGGAGCCCGGCGGAAAAGCCAAGAAATATCATGCCGCGCACCTGCGGCTGAACATAGATTGAAAAGGCTGACCGCCAGCTTTTATTGCCAGCCATCGACCTCACCCAATAACTGCGACTGCAAAGACAACACATCCATTCGGGAACTGCCTGCATAATTCATACGCATTATACAGGCGCCAAGACCAAGTCCTGAGCAGTTGCCGAGCATTGCACGAGACGTGCAGTGCATGCTTGAACTATCAACCATTAATTAGATAGTGAGCAACAATACTTGCTACGTAACCGCCAGCAATTGCAGGCGTCCACTTTAAATGGCTAAAAAATGTATATTTATGGTCAGACTGCCCCATCAACGCCACACCGGCAGCAGAACCAACAGATAATAACGACCCGCCAACACCGGCAGTTAACGTCACCAATAACCATTGATATAAATCCATATCCAAATTCATGTTCAGCACCGCAAACATAACAGGAATGTTATCAACAATCGCCGAAATCACACCCACTAAAATATTTGCCGTTGTCGCACCTAACCCGTCGTACATAGCGCTGGACAGCAACTCAAGGTAGCCGATATAGCCTAAACCGCCTACCGCAAACACTACCCCAAAGAAGAACAATAAAGTATCCCATTCTGCATGTCGCACTTTATCGAAAATATCAAACGCGTCATCGCCTTCAACACGGTAAACTGTTTTTAAACGATAGCCATAAAGCATCAATACAGAAAGCCCGACCATCATGCCCATAAACGGTGGCAAATGCAGGGCTTGTTTAAAGCTTACCGCCGTAACGATAGTCAACAGGAACATCACACAAATCTGTACCGCACCTGGCTTTAACTGCACAGCTTCTTCTGTGATGGCTTTTGGTTGCTCATCAGGCACCGCAAAATACATCACCGCTGCCGGCACAGCATAATTCACCATTGATGGAATAAACAACTTGAAGAAATCAAAAAACTCGGCGTATTCAGCCTGCCAAACCATCAAAGTGGTAATATCGCCGAATGGGCAGAATGCACCGCCCGCGTTCGCTGCAACCACTAAATTAACAAAACCGATACTGACAAATTTAGGGTTATCCGCTCCTACCGCCATCACTACCGCGCCGACCAGTAAAGCCGCCGTCAAATTGTCAGCCACAGACGACAAGAAGAATGTGATAACACCAGTAATTAAAAACAATTTGCGATAACCGAATTGTTTTCTTACCAACCAGGAACGCAAGGCCTCAAACACGTTACGCTCAGCCATTGAGTTGATATAAGTCATGGCAACCAGCAGGAACAACATTAACTCCGCATATTCTTTTAAGTTGTACTCGAAAGCCTCATGCATATCCTCAGCAGAAACGCCCGCTTGAGCAGCCAAAACAGCGGCATTCGCCCAAATAATCCCAGCAGCTAAAATAACCGGCTTGGATTTACTTAGATGCGTAAATTCTTCTGCCATAACAAAGCCATAGGCAATGATAAAGATCAGAACCGTATAAATACCCCGCTCTGTTCCCGTCAAGCCGAGACTTTCAAATCCACCTGCCATTGCCATTCCAGGCAACAGCAATAGAGACAACACCACAAACAATGACCGTAACAAAATAACCCCCTAACTTTTATCTCAAAAATTAACCAAAAAACACCCAAAATTCAGCCGACAATCTTAGCATCATACAATAACCTTTGTCATTTTATGACCCACAGTATATGATTATTAGTTGTAATTAATTGCCTATACAGGCGCTCAGCGCTCATTTATGTACCAGTATAATAACAACGACCAAACACTCATTGAAGAACGGGTAGCTCAATTCAGAAAGCAAACCGAAAGCTTTTTGAAAGGCGAAATTTCAGACGATCAGTTTCGCGCATTGCGCTTAATGAATGGTCTTTATGTGCAGACTCACGCTCCGATGTTGCGGGTAGCCGGCCCTTACGGCCTGATTAACTCCAAGCAATTCAGAAAACTGGCTCACATTGCCCGTACCTACGACAAAAACTACTGTCACTTTACGACCCGGCAGAATATCCAGTTCAACTGGCCTAAATTGGAACAAGTGCCCGACATTCTTGAAGAATTGGCAAGCGTCCAAATGCACGCCATCCAAACCAGCGGTAATTGTCTTAGAAACACCTCAACCGATCATTTGGCCGGCGTTTGTATCGATGAAATTGAAGATCCCCGCCCGTATTGCGAAATAATCCGGCAATGGACAACCTTGCATCCGGAATTTGCTTACTTGCCGCGTAAATTCAAGATTGCTGTCAGCGGCGCAAAGCATGACCGCGCGGCGACTCAGCTTCATGACATCGGCTTGCATCTGATAAGAAATGATGCAGGAGAAATTGGTTTTAGAGTGCTAGTCGGCGGCGGATTGGGACGCACCCCTATTATTGGGCAAGTCATCAAGCCCTTTTTGGAAAAGAAGCACCTGCTGTCTTACCTGGAAGCCATACTGCGCATTTACAACCTGTTCGGACGCCGTGACAACAAATACAAAGCGCGTATTAAAATTCTGGTTAAAGAATCCGGCATGGAGCAATTCTCCGAATTGGTCGAAAACGAGTGGCTGCTGATCCGGGATAACCTGGAACTTGACGCCGCTCGCATTGACGCTATCAAAGCCCAGTTCGCACCGCCCACCTACGAAGCAGATGCAGCGCAAGACACCGGGTTTGCACAGCACCAGCTCGAAAACAAGGCTTTCGCTACTTGGGTTAAATACAATACGGCCGATCACAAAGTGCCCGGCTATCGCGCTGCATTTTTATCGTTAAAAGCGCCGGACTCACCTCCCGGCGACATGACCGATGCGCAACTTGACGCTGTTGCCGATCTGGCCGACAAATACAGCTTTAGTGAAATCAGAAGCACGCACAGGCAAAATCTTGTTTTTGCCGACGTCAAACAGGCGGATCTGTTCGAGTTGTGGCAACAGCTAGACGCCTTGAAACTGGCTACGCCGAATAACGGCACTGCAACTGACATGATTTGCTGCCCCGGCCTCGATTTTTGCTCGCTGGCAAACGCCGGTACAATCAGCATTGCCAAAGAAATCAATGAAGCGCTAGATGACCTGGACTACCTCCATGACATCGGCGATGTAAAAATCAACATGTCCGGCTGCATGAACGGCTGCGCGCACCAAAGCGTCGGCCATATAGGCATCCTCGGCGTTGATAAAAAAGGCGTGGAATGGTATCAGCTGACTTTAGGCGGCTCCTCTGAAAATGAGGCAGCTATCGGCGAACGGCTCGGCCCTTCCATTGCCAAAGACCAAGTCACCAAAGCCGTCACGACCATCCTGGATGTTTACATCAAGCAGCGCCTGGATGACGAGTCCTTTTTGGACATGGTAAAACGCGTTGGCCTCAACCCATTCAAAGAGCAAGTCTATGCAGATAATTAAAGACAAACAGATCGTTGACGACAACTGGAGCTATGTTGCCGATGACGCCGAACTGAACGACGGTGATATCAGCGTTTCCTTAGCCCGATGGAAAAAAGACAAGCAACAGCTGCTTAAGGCTAACGGCAAAATAGGCGTCAGAATTGGCCCTGCCGACTCGGTGGAAGACATTGCTGCCGACTTGAAAGACATCCAATTAATCGAGCTGGATTTTCCCGCTTTTGCTGATGGCCGCATATTTTCCCATGCTTGGCTGCTCAGAGGCCGCTATAACTATCACGGTGAAATCCGGGCAACAGGCCACTTCATGCGGGATCAGGTGTATTACTTATCTCGCGTTGGCGTTAATGCCTTTAGCCTGGAAAAGACCGAAGATTTGCCTGTGGCTCTGTCTAACCTGAATGACTTTAGCGTCAATTATCAAAAATCGATTCGTTAATCCGCGTTAGTTCACCACGAAGGCACGAAGAACACGAAGCCATCGCCTAGTTCCCACGCGCCATGCTTATCTTTACACACAAGTATTTTTAAGCACGTCTTTCCGGCAGGGATTGCCGGGATCCAGAAGCCATGGATGGCAATGCCAAAGCTAGCAATAAGCCTTGCTACACATAGTTGCTTTGTTAAATCAAACATTCACATCCCTGTGGTATGGTTTCCGACAATCCCTGCCGGAATGACGGTGCACCTCAAACACTTGTGTATAACGATAAGCGTGGCGCGTAGGAGCGAAGTAATTTTGCCTGTGGTACGGATTTAATCCCGTATGCCGCGCCGAGTACCGGAGCTTTCGGCGGGAATAGCCCGTTAGGGGTGCGGCAGGGATGCCGCACGTTGACGAAAGTGAGGAACGGAGGAAATAAGCGGCAACCGGGTCGCCTTTTCTTTGGATACTTTCTTTTCGACTGCATGGATGCAGGAGGTAGAGCAACGCAGGAGCAGTTGCCGAGGCGAAGCAAAAGAAAGTATCTCGCCGTCGGGTGCGAGAACCCGATTAAATCAATCGTCGCCGTAGCGACACATTGTTAATGTTGTTGGGAATGGCTCCTGTTGGGCTTCATTGCATCGAGCTCAACCTACAGAACTCTCAGGTAACACGAACTGCAGAGATTCTATTTCGTATCGCCTCGCAAGCCGCCTCAATGGCTTCAACTATCTCCTTATGATTCTTGCGCGCTTCCTCATAGTATTCTTTCCTTGATCGTTCCGTGCACTCATAAGTCAATGCGCTTAGAGCAACATCTATCACACATTCAATAGTGCATGCAGCGTACACGCTCACTGAGTAGAAGGGCTTATTCTTCTCGATAATGTCGCGTTAGAAATTGAATGGATCAACAAAGGCGTTCATGCGTCCATTCATTCGCTCCTCCTCCGACTCATCTGGATTGAAGAAGTCTATTGTGGGTCTAAGTTGAAGAGTTGCCTTAAGAAGCAAATACAACGTCTCCCAAGCCTGTTTGTAAATGGCGTGCTCATGCTCAAACTGAAGCTTATCAACAAAGACAGTGCGGTTGAACGGCAACATCAAGATTGGCCTTGATTTCAGCATTCCGCTTCTCGAAGGTAGACTTAAGCTCAGCCAGACTTTCTTCCCTACGTTGACTCACGGCTAGCGATTCGGTCGATCCACACTTTCCCAAGGAATGCCGATAGAGCAGCGAGAACAACTGCAACTCCACCCAGCACCTTAAGCAGTTCAGAATAAACGATAGTGGCAATTTCGGTTTCGGTCATGAGATAAGAGCTACTTAATGATTATAAAGTTTCCGTATCTTATCGTAATTTATGAACTTCGCGATAAAAATTGAAATCCCACCTCAACAAACTCAACACATAAAAAACCCGAATCCCAGCAAACATTTCTGTCCGCCAAAATCCGGGCTTCTGATTACCGCTACAAACTAAAACTTATTTTTTCATAATACTGATGCCTTTCAGCAAAGTCAGCGCCTGATACAAAGGATAATCTTTTTCCAAGGCTTCCTTCTCTTTCTCCTGCGCCGCCTCCTTACTCTCCTTGCCTTTGCCGTTTTGCAAATGATGCGACAAATCGGCTTCCTTGACAGGCTTGAACTCGGTTTTTTCCAATTCCTCCAATTTGACGCGGGCCAAGGCGATATCCGGCTCGATGCCCTCAGCCTGGATGGAACGTCCTGAAGGCGTGTAGTATCTGGCTGTGGTCAATTTGACTGCCGAACCACCACTGGTTGGCAATATGGTCTGCACCGAGCCTTTACCAAACGATTTCTCACCCATAATCACCGCGCGTTTTTGGTCCTGCAAAGCTCCGGCCACAATCTCAGAGGCTGACGCGGAACCGGCGTTAATCAACACGACTATCGGCGCACCGTCAAGAAGATCATCGGCAGCGGCATTAAAACGCATTTCCGAGTTTTCAATACGGCCCTCGGTGTAAACAATGAGACCGCTCTTGATGAAGGCGTCACTCACCTCAACTGCCGCATTCAACACTCCGCCCGGATTATTCCGCAAATCCAGCACCAGACCTTTTAGATTGCCAGCATTTTCCTTTTTCAACGCGGCCAGGGCCTCTTTCAAGCTTTCACCGGTTCCTGACTGAAAACTGCTAATGCGCACATAACCGTATCCTTTTTCCAGCATTCGGTTTTTTACACTTTTAACTTTTATGATGTCCCGGGTTATGCTTATTTTTAAAGGTGCTTCTACCCCTTCGCGAACAACGGTAAGTAAAATCGTACTGCCCGGCTCGCCACGCATAAGCTTGACCGCATCAGCCAAGGTCATGCCTTTTACCGGCTGATCATCAAGCCTGACAATTAAATCTCCGGTTTTAATTCCAGCTCGTTGGGCAGGAGTGTCATCAATAGGAGAAACCACTTTGACAAAACCGTTTTCCATCGTAACTTCGATGCCCAGCCCGCCGAACTGGCCGGTGGTGCCTTCTTTTAACTCCTGATATTCCTCGGCAACTAAATATGCGGAATGAGGATCAAGTCCGCTCAACATGCCGCGAATGGCATCTTCCAGTAATTTTTTGTCGGAAACAGGTTCTACATAGTCCCTTTTAATTCGGCCAAAAATTTCCGTGAATGTACGTAAGTCTTCATAGGGCAGAGCTTCGGCTGTATCAGCTACCGGCTCAGCATTATCCCGCTCAGCAAAGACACTGCCGCAGATCCCCATAAAAACACCCAACATAATCCCTAAGGACAAAATGAAAATATTTTTCTTTTTTAACATGTATCTTAAAACTCCAACACTCGATTTCCTAAAAACACGGCCATTAAGCAGTTAATTAACTTGATCCCGACTACTTCCGACACCACTCAAGCGGATCAACCGGCTTACCATTGTTGCGTATTCCAAAATACAACCCGGGGCGGCTACGACCACCGCTTTGCCCCACTGAAGCAACGACTTCGCCAGCATCTACCCATTCACCAACTTGCCGATATAAACTTTGATTAAATGCGTAAAGAGTCATGTAGCCCTTGCCGTGATCAATAATAATCAACAAGCCGTATCCGCGTAGCCAATCAGAAAAAACCACTTTTCCGCTGGTAATCGCATGGATCTCCGTTCCCTCGCTAGCGTCAATTAAAACTCCATCCCAAATGTTCTCAGTACTTTCAGCCCGCACACTGCCGAATTTATTAGTCAACCGCCCCTTAACAGGCCAAGGTAGCCGGCCTTTAAATGAAATAAAATCACCCTCAAGCTTAGGAAAATCATCCTTGGAATTCGGTAAGTCTTTGCCCGGCTCGTCAGATGGAACCTCGGCAGTCTTGTGCAGCTTTTTTGTTTGCTCAACTTCAAAAGTGAGATCATTGGTTGATCTTTGTAATGAAGACACCAGATTTCTCAGCTTGCTTTCACTTTCTCTCAAGTGAATTATTTGCTGTTCATTTGAAGAAAAGTCGCTTTTTAACTGCGCCAGCAATTTAGCTCTTCGCTTTTTAACGTCATTTACAGCTATCTGTTCCGACTTCTTTTGCTCAAGACTTTTTTCTAAAAGTTCGGTTTCATGCTGCTGCTGCTTACCAAGCCGATCCAGATGCTGCATAGACTCTGAAATGTTAGCCAGCTTTGTCAGACGAGCCTTATTAAGGTAATCGTAATACACCCGCATCCGGCTGGATAATGCAGGATCTTGCTGATTTAGCAGCAACTTCAATTGTTCCTTTTGCCCCATTGCGTAAGCAGCCTTTATTTGCCCCGCCAATTCTACGTTCTGCTTAACGACTTCATCCTGAAGACTCTGTTTTTCCTGATGAATCTTACTCAAATTCTGGCGTTTTTGTTCAACTTGGGCCTGCAATGTCTTCAATAAAGCGGCCGTTCTTCCATAGAGTTTCTCAACTTCCCCCAACTGCGCACTTAAAGTATTCTTCCGCAGTTGAATGCGTTGCATGTTTTGGTCGGCCGCTTTAATACCCGATTGAACTTCAGCTAGCTCTTCGTCTTTCCCCCAGATTTCCGTCCGTCCCTCATGGACGAACACACTCAGCAAAAAACAAAAAACCAGCTTCTTTTTTCTCATCCACAGATTAAACAACTTTAATAAGCGACCGACCCGTCATTTCAGCAGGTTGCTCAACCCCTAGCATTGCCAATACTGTTGGAGCCAAATCCGATAAACTACCGCCTGCATCTAATGCTTTGTCACCACCGACATAAACCAAAGGCACAGGATTTGTAGTATGCGCTGTGTGCGGCTGTCCGGTTTCTTTATCAACCATTTGCTCAATATTGCCGTGGTCAGCGGTTATCAACATCTGCCCACCCACCGACTTTAAGGCGTCAACTACGCGCTGCAATGAAGCGTCAACCGCTTCCACAGCCACAATTGCCGCATCGATTATGCCGGTATGCCCAACCATATCGCAATTAGCATAATTACATATGATAACGTCATATTTACCACCGGTAATGGCAGCGACCAAATTATCGGTAACTTCTCCTGCATTCATCTCCGGTTGCAGATCGTAGGTCCTGACCTTGGGTGAAGGCACCAATATCCTATCTTCTCCAGGAAACGCTTTGTCTATGCCGCCGTTAAGGAAAAATGTGACGTGCGCATATTTTTCGGTTTCCGCCAACCGCAATTGGGTCATGCCCAAGTTAGACAAATACTCGCCAAGACAATTTTTTATATCGGTTGGCGGGAAAGCCACATCATAATCAAAATCCTGCTGATATTCCGTCAACGTACAATAATAACCTGTGTGAGGCGCACGGCCCCTATCAAATGCATCGAACGCTGGCGCCGTTAATGCCACAGAGATTTCGCGAGCACGATCGGCCCGGAAATTCATAAACACAACCGAATCTTCGGGATCAAGGGCAACCGTCCGATGTTCGGAGTCCAAAATAGTGGTCGGCAAAACAAACTCATCTGTTTCGCCTCGCTCATAAGCCGCTTCCAATCCCTGTATTGCAGAGTCCGCACTAAAAGCGCCCTCGCCTTTGGCGATCAGGTCATACGCTTGTTTTACGCGATCCCAACGATTATCTCTATCCATTGCGTAAAAACGCCCCACGATTGAAGCAATACGACCTACGCCAAGCGCCGCAAATTTCTCATCCAACAACTTAAGAGAAGCCATTGCACTCTTGGGTGGAACATCCCGTCCATCTAAAAAGGCATGCAGATAAATTTTGTCGAGCCCCCGCTTAGCGGCCAATTCGACCATAGCGGCAATCTGCTCCTCATGACTATGCACGCCGCCAGGAGACAGCAATCCCATAACATGCAAAGCTTTATTTTTTTCTTTGGCAAGATCCACTGCTCGGCAAAGAACAGGATTAGAATAAAAACTGCCGTCGACTATCGCATCATTAACTTTGGAGAAATCCTGGGGAACATAGCGACCCGTGCCTATATGAATATGCCCAACTTCTGAATTGCCCATTTGTCCACTAGGCAATCCTACGACATTGCCGGAGCAACTGAGCAGTGTCATGGAACAATCTTTTTGTAACTGATCCCAGCAAGGTGTATTAGCCATTGCAATGGCATTGTATTCTTTGTCCAACGTGTAACCGAATCCGTCAAGGATCAGCAATACCACCGGCTTTGGTCGATTTACCATTTTTAAATTTATCTCCCGATACTAAAAAAAATCCGCATCACTACGCCTATGACAACAAATCACTTTGTACTCTATCGGATTCTTCATTACCCAAAATGGGCGTAGTGATGTATTATTTTGCCAGATTCACTGGTTTTTATAGTTGGCGACATGCCAATCAAGTGGTCATTATATTAATACACGTTGACAACAGTTGTGTATAAATAATTCTTCACGGGTTCTTTTTAATCGGATTCACCAAAGCAGAAATATTAAACAGACCTATGAAAATGAAAAATCCGCCCAATTTGTATGACGATACCGACATAGCCAAAGCGGCTCTCTGCTTGAAAGCAATGTCACATCCATTGCGCTTAAAGATATTATGCGTTCTGGGCAGCGATTCAGTCTGCGTACAACAAATTGTCGACAAGGTGGGTACCAGTCAGAGCAACATTTCCCAGCATCTGGCCATTCTCAAGGAAAAAAATATTCTCGGCTCCAAAAAACAAGCCAACCGTGTTTATTATTTTATTGACGATGCCCGCATGCTGTTGCTCATTAAAATGATGCGGGACGTCTTCTGCTCTAACTACTAATTCATCTTTTCACTTAACTTTACAATTTATCCATGGACCGCTATTTAGAATTCATTTTAAATCACTACATATTATCTCTTGCTCTGGCTGTAGTAACTTATTTATTGATCCAAGAATTATTCGATACCGCATTCAAAAAATTTCGAGCCATTTCTCCGTTACTGGCTGTCGCCAAAATGAACGATAGCGATACCATTGTTGTCGATGTACGCGAACCGGAAGAGTTTCTTAAAGGCCATATTGAAAACTCAATCAACACGCCATTGGGTAATTTGCCCGCTCACCTGTCAAAACTGGAAGCACACAAAAACAAACCAGTGCTGATCGCCTGCCAAACGGGAACCCGCTCCTTATCGGCCGGAAAAATATTGACTAAAGCAGGATTCGAGCAGGTTTTTGTTATTACCGGCGGCATGCAAGCTTGGGAAAATGATTACAAACTACCGATAAAATCGGCCGGTAAGAACAAAAACTAAATCCCTGCCTGGAAAGCCGCTCTTACACTAAATCCTACTCATAGAAATCCAACATGACCGAAGAAACCAAACCAGTAGAAAAACAATTTTCCATCCAGAAAATTTATATCAAAGACATGTCTTTTGAGACACCAAACTCGCCTAAAGTGTTTATCGGAAAATGGGAACCCAGTGTCGACTTTAATCTGGGCACTCAAGTCGCGCCTTTAGAAGATTCAATGTTCGAAGTAGCCCTTACGGTAACCATCACCGTAAAAAGCGAAGACGCAACAGCCTATCTTGTGGAAGTCAACCAGGCTGGAATTTTCTCTTTAGCGGGTTTCACGGATGCAGAGATGGGACCGATGCTTGGCAGCTTCTGCCCTAATATTCTGTTTCCTTACGCAAGAGAGGCCATTTCCGACCTCGTTACCAAAGGCGGCTTTCCGCAAATGCTTTTAGCCCCGGTAAATTTTGACGCTTTATATTCTCAACATTTACAGCAAGCACAACAAACACCTGGCTCTGACGCTATCAACTAATTCGCTCGATGAATAAAAAAATAGCCGTCCTTGGCGCGGGTTCATGGGGCACGGCTCTGGCAATCCTGGCAGCTAGAAATGGTTGCCGGACGCTGTTGTGGGGCCATAATCCGGAACACATGGCTTTACTCGCACAAGATCGTGAAAACAAACGCTATTTACCCGGCCTGATTTTCCCTGAGGACCTTATCATTACATCCGACTTGGCTGAGGTCGCCGGGTTTAGTAGCCTCATACTGGTTTCCGTGCCCAGCCATGCGTTTAAAGATACGCTTGTTAAGCTCAAAGCGCATTTATCCAATGATGTACAGATAGCTTGGGCAACCAAAGGCTTTAATCCTGATAACGGCTCCCTGCTTCATGAAGTTGTAGCCGATATATTTTCTGTGCAAACCCCGGCAGCCCTGCTTTCAGGCCCCAGCTTTGCAGGCGAAGTCGCGGCTGAACTGCCGACAGCTATTACTATCGCTTCATCCCAGCCGGATTTTGCAAGCCTTTTGGCTGACATCCTGCATAGTGAACGTTTTCGGACTTACACAAACTCGGATCTGATTGGCGTAGAAGTAGGAGGAGCAGTCAAGAACGTCATGGCTATTGCCGCCGGTATTGCCGACGGGCTTGGCTTTGGCGCAAACACTCGAGCCGCGCTGATCACCCGGGGACTCAATGAAATCATTCGACTCGGTGTCAAGCTTGGCGGCAAACAGGAAACCTTTATGGGACTGGCCGGTCTTGGCGACCTCATACTGACTTGCACCGATAACCAATCCAGAAACCGGCGTTTTGGTTTAGCTTTGGGACAAGGTAAAAATACTGATGCCGCCATGAAAGAAATCGGTCAGGAAATTGAAGGCATTTCAGCGGCAAAAGAAACTTTTTTGTTGGCTAAAAAATATGACGTAGACATGCCTATTACCGAACAAACCTACAAAGTTTTATATGAAGGCTTGGCTCCGCTAGCGGCCGTACAAAACTTATTAGCTCGCGAACAGAAAGCCGAATCATAGAGAGAAATTTTATTCACCATGAAGACACGAAGAGCACGAAGTTTTATTCCTTCGTGCTCTTCGTGTCTTCGTGGTGAATTCATATCTATTTTATCATCGCACCCGCATAGCCCATCTGCCGCCAAGCCTCGTAAAGAACAATCGATACGGTATTGGACAGATTCAGACTCCGGCTTTCAGCCTGCATCGGCAAATACAAGCATCGCTCGGGGCCCAGCTCCGCTAACATAGTTGCAGGCAAGCCGCGCGTTTCAGGGCCAAACAAAAAAGCATCCTGAGACTGAAAAGTCACATCGCTGTATATCTGCGTGCCTTTTGTAGTCAGGGCAAAAATCCGACCCGGCTTTATACTGCTTACAAAATCAGCCAATGAATCGTGCTCTTTCACAGCCACCCATTCATGGTAATCCAGCCCTGCCCTACGCAATTTCTTGTCATCCAATTCAAAACCCAGCGGCTTGATCAAATGCAACTGCATGCCGGTATTCGCACATAACCGGATGATGTTCCCGGTGTTAGCGGGAATTTCCGGCTCAAACAAAACAATATGAAACACGATTAGGACTTGATACTGACCGGCGTCAGCTTCCAAATATCGTTGTTGTAATCAGTAATGGTTCTGTCGGTAGAAAACTTGCCGCTAGCGGCGCAGTTTAAAATACTCATTTTGACCCAGTGCTCCTGATCCTGATAAGCGGCTTCCACACGTTTTTGCGCATCGATAAAACTGCGGAAATCGGCTGCCGTCATCCAAGGATCGTAAGGGTTTCTTATCGACGCCAAAATATCGTCAAAAATCCCCGGCTCGAACTGGTTGAAGTGTCCGCATTCAAGCAGTTTCATGACCCTATTTAAATCGTCATCCTGACTGATGATCGCATTAGGGTCATAGTGATGCCTCATTTCTTCAACCTGCTCCTCGGTCAAACCGAACAGGAAGAAATTCTCATCGCCGACTTCTTCGCGAATTTCAATATTGGCCCCGTCCAGCGTGCCGATCGTCAACGCGCCATTCATCATGAATTTCATATTGCCGGTGCCCGAAGCTTCCTTGCCGGCGGTGGAAATTTGCTCGGACAGATCGGCGCCCGGACATATTTTTTCCATTGCGGAAACCCGATAGTTGGCCAGGAAAACCAGTTTTAATTTTCTGCCGACATCAGGATCGGAATTAACGACGCCGGAGACGTTATTGATCAGTTTGATAATTTTCTTCGCCATGTAATAGCCCGGCGCAGCTTTTCCGCCAATCAATACACAGCGATCCATCCAGTTCGCCGTATCGCCACGCTTGATGCGGTCATACAGATGTATCACATGCAGCACATTCAGCAATTGACGTTTGTATTCATGAACGCGCTTGACCTGCACATCAAACATCGCGTCCAGGTTAAAGTCGACATCATGTTCAATCTTTTTGAACTCAACCAGCTTGCGCTTGGCGTTTTGCTTGATTTCATGCCAGCGCTTGCGGAACTTCTTGTCTTCCGCATAAGGCTCCAGTTTCTTTAGCAACGACAAATCCGTCAGCCACCCATCGCCTATGGTTGCGGTGATCAGTTCGGCCAGTTCCGGATTGCACGCCGCCAGCCAGCGGCGCGGGGTAACGCCATTGGTTTTATTGTTGAATTTTTCCGGCCAGAACTCATAAAAATCCCTAAATAAACCTTGCTGCAGCAATTTCGAATGCAATGCGGCAACGCCGTTAACCGAGTAGCTGCCGACTATCGCCAAGTAGGCCATTCTGACATATTGCTCATGGCCTTCTTCAATAATAGACATGCGGGTTAACCGGTTCGTATCGCCCGGCCAATGCGCCGAGACTTCGGCTAAAAAATGGGCATTGATATCGAAAATGATCTCCATCAGCCTTGGCAACATCTGCGTGAACAGATTAACCGACCAGCGTTCCAGCGCTTCCGGCAACAAGGTATGGTTGGTATAAGCCATCGTCTTACGGGTGATAGCCCAGGCATCATCCCAGACCAAACCGTGAACATCCAACAACAAACGCATCAATTCCGCTACCGCGATGCTCGGGTGCGTGTCGTTTAACTGGAAAGTGTTCTTCGCCGCAAACTCGGAAAAATTATTACCGTGACGGCCAACCCAAGTGCCGATCACATCCTGCAAACTGGCGGATGCCAGCATATATTGCTGACGCAAACGCAGCGCTTTGCCGTTTTCATTGGCATCATTCGGATACAGCACCATAGTGATATTTTCGGCGGTATTCTTTTCCGCTACCGCTTCTGCATAATCGCCGGCATTAAACTCCTGTAAATCAAATTCTTCAGTCGCCTGCGCTTTCCATAAACGCAAGGTATTCACGGTGCCGTTCCGATAGCCGGGAACCGGTGTATCATAAGGAACCGCGAGTATATCCTGCGTCTCTACCCAACTGGTCCTTTTATTGCCGAACTCGTCGATATGCGATTTAGTATAACCGCCGAATTTGATCCTCACCGTGTATTCAGGCCGTTCAATTTCCCAGACATTGCCGTTACGCAGCCAGTGGTCCGGTTTTTCGACCTGCTCGCCATTAATGATATCCTGCGAAAACATCCCGTATTCATAGCGCAAACCGTAGCCGGTTACCGGCAATTGCAAGGTTGCGCAACTATCGATAAAACAGGCGGCTAAACGCCCCAAGCCCCCGTTGCCCAAACCGGCATCCGGCTCGTTTTCAATTAACTCTTCAATCTCAAGCCCCAAGTCATACATGGCTTTTTCAACCTCATCGGTAATGCCCAGATTCAGCATGGCATTACTTAAGGTGCGGCCCATCAGAAATTCCATCGACAAATAGTAGGCTCTCTTGCAATCCGAATCTCTGTAAGTATTGAAAGTTTTTTTCCATCTTTCTATCAGTCGATCGCTGATAGCCATCGATAGCGCCTCATAGGCATAGTGCGGCGAAGTATTGTGCTCATCCCGGCCCAGACGGTGGCTGTAATAGCGCTTGAAGTCGGCCACAAGTTGTTGTTTATCCATGCCCAATTCAGGAAGCATGGTAATCGTGGATTTTGGCTTGCTGGTTTTAAAGCTTCTATGCGGCATATTTTTCTAAAACTACAAAGTTAATGGTGTGTTGATGTTAACGACTTTTTTTTATTTAGCCAAAATATTCCATTGCCAGGCCTTCCGCTTGCTTTTGCCAAGCATTGAAAATACCTACCGCAAGTTTTTTTCCCAGCGGCTTACGAGTGCGGCAGCGATGCTGTTGCCGAACACATTGGTAGCGCTTCGGCCCATGTCCAGCACCTGATCGACGGCCAGCAGCAACAACAAACCGGCCTCAGGGATATGAAACATTGACAGCGTGGCGGCGATAACAATCAGCGAAGCTCTAGGCACGCCGGCTACGCCCTTGCTGGTAAACAGCAGCGTTAACAGCATGATCAGCTGGTCGCCCAGCGTCATATCGATGCCGTAGGCCTGGGCAATGAACAGCACCGCAAAGGTCATATACATCATGCTGCCGTCGAGGTTGAACGAATAGCCCAGCGGCAGCACCAGACCGCAGACTTTTTCGTCGCAACCGAAGCGCTCCAGTTGCTGCAACAGTTTCGGGTAGGCGCTCTCGCTGCTGGCGGTGCCGAACGCCAGCAGCATTGGTTCGCGGATATGACGAATCAGGGACAGAATTTTGCGCCCTAAAATCAAGAAGCCGACACAGCCCAGCGAAGCGCACAGCAACAACAATCCTAAATAAAACTCGCCGATAAATTGTCCATAAGACAGCAGCACACCAATACCGTTTTGCGCGATAACCGAGGCCGCCGCCGCAAACACGGCAACCGGTGCGGTATGCATCACATAGCCAGTAACTTTCAACATGATGTGCGTCAATGAATCGAGCAACTTGACCGCCGGATGAGCCAATTCGTCCAGCGAAGCGCAGGCCATACCAAAAAACATTGAGAACACCACGATCTGCAAGATTTCGTTGGCCGCCATCGCTTCGATGATGCTTTTAGGGAACATATGCGCGACAAAATTAGCCAGCGTCGGCGCAGCTTCCGGCAATCCCGTTTCCGCCCCAATCTCAGGCAGGGCCATGTGCAGCGAACCGCCCGGCACAAACCAGTTCACCAGCAACATGCCCAGCAGCAGGCTGAAAATCGACGCCGAAAAAAACCACAGCATCGCCTTGATACCGACCCGCCCGACGGTATGAATATCGCCCATTTTGGCCATACCCACCACCAGCGTGGAGAAGACCAAGGGAGCGATGATCATCTTGACCAAGCGCAGGAAAATATCGGTCAGCGCGGCAAAAACAGCGATAACAGGTTTTAGTGTTTCGGTTCCGCCCAGCGTCAGGCTAAGCAGCTCGCCGACGATGATACCAAGCACCAGAGCTATAGCAACATAAAATGTCTGGCGGTTAGGGTGTTGGGTGTGGGTTGTCATAAACTTAAAGGGCCTAGTTAAAATTATCGTCGCCGATCAAATGCTGAATTTGTCTGTTATCAAATTGCTGATGATAATTTTCAAAAGACTGCATACTACCGAACCATTGTAAAGCTTGTTGCGATTCGATGCGGCTTGGTTTCTGTTGCCGACTGGCTTGGTAGGAAGAATAGGGGTAAGTGCGAAAGTTATCGCTAAACCCGTGCTTTTGTGGATTGCGGTGGATATTACAGACCAGATGGATGAAATGGTGATCTGAGTCGATCAGGATGCGGTTGAAATTTTTCTCAAATAAACTGCCTGAACGGTCATAAGCCTTGTTAATCGCTTTGGTGTAAGCATTAAATAAATTTGAAAAAGATTGCGAATAATTGCGCGGTGTTAAACCTTCCAGGTCTTCAAGGCCTGGAAGGTTTGGTGTTCAGCACAGATTTAGACTTTCCAGGTTTTCGAAACCTGGAAGGTCTGCTCAGGCTAACAACACCGCTTGACCCCATTCCACTTTTCATCCTGCCACTGCTTGAAAAATGCCTCTTTGCTCAACGGCGTATCGGCTTGATGATGCGCCGCATGATGCTGCAAATAGCGCTCGTAAGCATCATCCCCGGAAAGGCGGCGCACGACACGCCAAAACGTTTTGAGTTTGCTAAGCATCAATCCCTCACCCAGTCTTCAACCAAGCGGCTTGGACTATGCGGCGATTCGGCGAGCGGCAGCACCGGTTTTCCGGCCAGATAACGGCTGCAAACGCGCAGCATATCGAACACGATCAGCCACAATAAGGTCACAAAAAACAGCGTTATCCAGCCGTCCAGATGCAGATTGAAGATCAGCTGCGGCGCAACGGCCGCTTTCTCCGGCGGCAACGCGCCCGCCGCCAGCTTGTCGGCCAGATCATTGGCTGCGGAAAAGAAACCGATACGGACATTGTCGCTGGCGATTTTCTCCCAGGCCGCGGTGCTGGTGATCGTCACCAACCAGGTCAGCGGCAAACCGGTTACCCAGGCGTATTTCAACTTGCCGGATTTAACCAGAATGCCGGTCGCCACGCACAGTGCAATCGCGGCCAGCATCTGGTTGGCGATACCGAACAGCGGCCACAAAATATTGACCCCACCGTTCGGGTCGATCACGCCGATATACAGAAAATATCCCCAGCCTGCCACGACCAGTCCGCTGGTCAAAACGACCGACGGCGTCCAAGAAGTCTCACCCAGTTTCGGCCAGATATTGCCGAGCATGTCCTGCAACATGAAGCGGCCCACGCGGGTTCCGGCATCGAGCGTGGTCAATATAAAGATAGCCTCGAACATGATCGCAAAGTGGTACCACAGGGCCAGCATGCTTTCGCCGAACGCGCTGCCGAAAATACTCGCCATGCCGACAGCTAAAGACGGCGCGCCGCCGGTTCTGGCAAACAGCGTCGCCTCGCCCATTTGGCTGGCTAGAAGCTGCATCTGGTCGACCGTAACCGGAAAACCCCACGAAGAAATCTTGGCGACGGCATCGACAGCTTCCTTGCCGACCACGCCCGCCGGGCTGTTGATCGCAAAAAACACGCCCGGATCGAGCACGGTCGCAGCCATCATCGCCATGATCGCGACAAACGATTCCAGCAACATGCCGCCGTAGCCGATCATGCGTATATCGCGCTCGTTGCTGAGCAATTTCGGCGTAGTGCCGGACGCGATCAGCGCATGAAAACCGGAAATCGCGCCGCAAGCGATGGTAATAAACACGAACGGGAACAGCTTGCCGCCGAAAATAGGCCCGGTGCCGTCGATGAACTGCGTCAGCGCAGGCATTTTAACGGTCGGTTGCAGCATGATAATCGCCACCGCCAGCAACGTGATGGTACCGAGCTTTACATAAGTCGACAGATAATCGCGCGGTGCCAGCAACAACCAAACCGGCAAAATCGCGGCCGCAAAACCATAAGCCATCACCCACCAAGCCAGCGTCAAACCTTCATAATCGAACCAAGTGCGCAAGGTAGGATTGTCGTCGATCCAGCCGCCGCCCATCACCGACAACAATAATAAAATCACGCCCAACGCCGAAGCTTCCAACACTTGGCCGGGACGGAAACTGCGCATATACAGCCCGACGATCATCGCAATCGGAATGGTCGCCGACACCGTCGCCGTAGCCCACGGGCTGTGCTTCATCGCGTTGACCACGACCAAACCGAGCACCGCAATCAGGATGATCATGATCGCGAACGTGCCGATCAGCGCCGCCGTGCCGCCCAATGCGCCCAGCTCGTCGCGGGCCATTTGCCCCAGGCTTTTGGCATCGCGCCGGGTCGACAAAAACAGCGTGACCATATCCTGCACGCAACCGCCCAGCACCGCGCCGAACAATATCCACAGCGTGCCCGGCAAATAACCGAACTGCGCGGCCAGCGTCGGCCCCACCAGCGGCCCGGGACCTGCGATCGCCGCAAAATGGTGGCCGAATACGATCCATTTATTAGTCGGCACAAAATCGCGGCCGTTATCTAAACGCTCGGCCGGTGTCGCCCGTGTTTCGTCAACCGCCAGCACCGTCGCGGCAATCCACGCCGCATAAAATCGGTAGGCTATCGCGTAAATGCACAACGCGGCGGTTATAAACCACAGTGTATTGATGCTCTCGCCGCGGTTTAAAGCAATACCGCCGACGGCTGCCGCACCGAGCCCGGCAATCAGTACCCAGATCGAGTTTTTCAGTAGATTATTCATTAGGCATCTTTTTTATTATTGATGTTTTAACGGTGAAACAAGGGAGGAATTATCCTTGAAAACTATAGTGTTGGGATAGAGTTATCGTCGATGGCGCTGTTTGAATTGCCGCCATTCCGGCAGGATATGCGCTGCCGATTTCCTAAAAATACTTAGCTGAATGCAACAGATGCCCAAATCTTCTAAATGATATATCATAAACTAAACTAATTAAACTTAACCTACTGAGGTTTATCATGCACACCGTCAATATTCATGAAGCCAAAACCCAATTGTCCAAGTTGATTGATCAAGCAGTAAAAGGAGATTCCTTCATCATCGCCAAAGCTGGAAAACCGTTGGTCAAAGTGACCAGGCTGGATGCGCCATCGGCCGGACAAATCCGAAGGCTGGGCTTCATGGAAGGACAAATCGCCGTTCCCGATGATTTCGACAGCATGGGAGCTAAGGAAATCGAGCAGCTTTTCGGCGATGAAGAATGAAACTGCTACTGGATACTCACTTATTATTGTGGGCGGCCGGCTCGCCTGACCGATTGTCAGCCGTTGCCCGTCCGTTATTGGAAGACCCGTCGAACGAACTACTTTTCAGTGCGGCCAGCCTTTGGGAAATTGCCATCAAGCGCGGGCTTGGACGTTCCGATTTTCAGGTCGATGCAAGAGTGTTGCGCCGTGGGCTGCTGGACAACGGCTATCAAGAATTGGCTATTACGGCTGAACATGCCGTTTCCATCGATAGCCTGCCGCTGATCCATAAAGACCCGTTCGACCGAATCCTTGTTGCGCAAGCCACTGTTGAGGGAATTACATTGCTGACAGTAGATACTTTGGTAGCGAAGTATCCAGGACCGGTACGGCAAGTTTAATTTTTAAATGGTGCCATTATTCCCTACAGCGACGTAGCATCTACAGGACTAAAAGATACAACCACAATAAACCTGCACAATGTTGGGACAGATGCGTGATTGCAAGACTTGACCCCATGTTTTTTGGGTTGTGTTCATTCCCAAAGACATGACCCATGATGGAAAATCAGGGCTGGAAGGATGGATTCGAACCACAAGGTTACCTTAGGAAACGCTGATTTATTCCGTTCGTGGTGAGCTTGTCGAACCATGAGCGGAATAAGTCCAATTCAATCCGTAACTTAAAAAACCCTTCGACAGGCTCAGGGCGAACGGAGTGATTTAATCAGCGCTTCCCTTAGCAGCGAATTCCAAAAGAAAAACGGGAGCTATTTATCGAAGAGATTTGCTCAAAATATCTGGATAAAGTGCCGCTAGGAGCGGACGGTAAAGCGCATGTGGCTATGGTCATGATTGAAGTCGAAGCGGAAAAAAGGCATTAGAAAACACTCGAATCACTGTTCGGCAACCTCATAACGTTGCCGGGCGGCAAGACGGACTTCTTCTTCGGCATCGTCCAACATTTGTCGCAGCAAATCCGGCTCTGCTCGCAACGCCACCTCGTAACGCACCGTCCAGTCACTGTCCTTGCTGATCATCTCCAGGTCGTCAACCTCCATACGTTGAGCAACAATGCGGCGAATGCCGACTTCCGCATCATCGGCCATCAAACCCAGGCTGACACTGGGGATGCGTTCCGCCACCATGCGCCGCACCTCATTATCGGGATCGGCCGCCAAGCGGAACAACCGGCCGGTTAGCAAGCGTTTGGCGACATAGACCCGCACCAGGTAATCGGCATCCCCGACCATCAGCTCCAATTGTTGCTCCGGTAAGCGGTCGGCTACCGTTATCCTGACTTCCCTATCGGTATCGTCGCGCAATTCCGGCAACCATTCCAAAGGCACACGGTAGGCCAATACGCGCCGCACGGCTTCATCGGGATCGGTCAGCAAAGGCCGTAAACGATCGGGCGGTAAATAGCGGGCGGCGATAGCGCGGCGTTCCCAAAAACCGTCTTGAGTGTAATCGGCGGCGTAGGCCGGATGCGCACGGAAAAACCGGTCGATCTGCCGGCCGCTTTCCGCAACCACACAGCAATCGCCGGGTTTGCAAGTGCCTGCCGCCAGTAACGTGTCGCGATATTTGCAGGAGCTACAGTCGGCCAACGGGGTTAGATCGTTTTCGATCCCGGCTTGCTGCATTCTTAAGCCGCCTCCGACAAAGCAGGCAACAACTGCGGAGTGATTTGCGCCAGCCAGGTTTTAAGCCGCTCTTCGGTTAAGAATGGCTGCGTACGTTGATCCAGCACCAAGCCGACAAACCGGTTATCGATGATCGCATCGGAGTGTTCAAACTGATAACCCTCCGTGCTCCAAGGGCCGATAATGTCGGCGCCGTAACCGTAAAACACCCGGTAAAGCTGGATCAATGAACTGGCGAAGCGCGAGGCGTAACGTTCCTGATTACCCAATCCGAACAAGGCCACCCGTTTACCGCTCAAGTCAACACCGTCGAGATGAGGCACGAACTCTTGCCAATTGCTTTCTATACAGCCGACCGCCAGTCCCGGCAAATCGCCGACGCCGTAACTCGGCGTGCCGAGTATCAATGCATCGTACTGCAATAATTCAGCTACAGTGGTGCGGTTGATGTTTTTGGGTTTATCGGCCAACTCTTCGCCCAATAAACTGTAAATCTTTTTAGCGACCAACCGAGTGCTGCCGGTATCGGTTCCGAAAAAAATGCCTATTTTGCTCATAAATCACCTGTGCTTGAGATTGCGGGATGCTGTTACTGCAACATAAGCAAATTTCGCTCCAGCTTTAGTTGGAATATTTTTTGTTGAATATTAGATAGATAGCTTGGTTGAACCTGAAAGCAGATCCGGACTGGTGCAATTATTACGACAATCGCGGCATAGGCTGGGGAGTTTGCGACATAGAGGCGCGGGCGGCTTTTTCGTTGTTTGCACGTCGAATTCAGTTTTTTGAGTTTATTTCAAGTTTGAAGATGGCAACAAAATATTCCAACCAGTAATCGTCCTCCAGTAGGTATCCTATCGGGATAAAAGTGGATTCGATCTCTATCAGGTTCAAGTTTGCTATGCCACCAGAAAATAATGTCTGTTCCGTTAATATTGATAGTCCGTGCTTTCCGTGCCTCATTATTTCCCTTCGTGTTTCCATTTTCATCAGAAAGGACAATTCCGAGAGATCCAAACTCCGCTGGTGCATTACTCCATGATCCTGAAAAGATTCGTTTACCGTGGTCAGATAAAGCGCCAAGATGTTTAGTCAATGGCTTAACAATATCCCTGTAAGATTTGCTCATACGCTTAATTCCACTGAATGCTCCTGGCGCAAAATCAATTGAGGGAAAAGCTGAAAGCGCGAATTCTTCCATCTCGCTAGGATTCTTGGTTATATCTGTTATAAGCCATCGAAAAAAATTGTAATAATTTTGATGGTCGGCAACAAACCAAAGATTTTCTACGCAGCCAGTTACAGTCACAGGAAGACAACCCACCGACCGAATGTCGGAAAAAACTAAACAAGCAACAGCATGAGCCTTGTCTTGCTTCATTTGTTCATAAGCCCATGCAATAGATGGCGCACATTCTTCACTTCTCTGATCAATTTGTACTTCAAAGGCTGACGGCCATGATAAGCTGAGTTCCTGCCATTTGGGTAGCCAACAAAATATGCTGGTAATACGCTCCTGCACTTCCCTAGGAATTGATACTGGAGAATCTGGATCATATAGTTCGTAAAAACTTTTATCCTGCCAAACAGTAATAAAGAAGAGATCTTCCGAATAACAGACCGAATGCCCTTGATCATGTGCATCTTCAAGCAGATCAAGCATTGTTTCCAATTTCTCGATACAGACATCTTGCTTAAGCCCGTCGAAACGCCAACTTGTTTCGTCAATCACAAACCGCATGGATTATTCCTTCCGTCTCCGTATACGAGTAAGAGCCGCAACATCAAGTTGGTATTGGTCGAAAAAGCCACGCGGCCAAGAAGCAACGCCTCCTGTTTCGGTAAAGTTTAGGGATTTAGGTGGAGAGCCATCAACATCAAAAAAATGAATGATTGCTTGATCCTCAGGCAAAAGATGTTCTCCGATAGCACGACGAATACCGTTCAAGACGTGATCAGAGTGGGTTTCTACTACAACCTGTACACCAGCTGAGGCAATGGAAGCAAGAAAGTAGCCCATTTGAGATTGTCCAGCCGGATGAAGATGGGCTTCGGGGTTTTCTACAATCAAAATTCCATTTTTCCCTGCCGTAAGTCCGGCCAGAATCACCGGGAGAGCATAAGTGACACCGAACCCCATATTGGGAGGACGAACCCACTCACCGCCAGGAACGCGAAAACGCAATGCAGTAACTGTCCTAATAGCGATGGACTCGGTATCAATCTGTACAGGGCGGGCAATACGCGACAACCATCTTTCGGTTTCAAATTTCAATAGTGCCGCATCATCTTCCCCAGCATCAGGACATCTGCGGAGAGCATCAATGGGAAAGCTGTCAAGGGCATACAAAACCTGGGCGCTGTATTCTCCACGAAATCCCACTTCCAGCTGCTCAGGAGGTAGCGCAGCAGAACCCAGTATGTTGCGGGGGCCAAAGCGTTCGGCGCAAAGATACTGAAACATACGCTCACCCACACTAAAGAGTGGTGGCAGTTTCTGCGGATATTTTTGTATATCAGTATAAAGCGAGGTCGGATTCCCTCCCAATTCCCACGAGTATACGTTGCTATTTTTGTCGGTAAGAACAAAGCGCACAGGGTCTTGGGTATTCCAGTTTTGGATGTCTCCAAATGTGCCTAATTCCAGACCATACGGGCCGTTCAGCTGAGCAATTTTGTCATCACGTCGAGTAATTTCACGTATCAGAAGTAAAGCATGGGCGACGGAGGTTTTTCCGGCTCCATTCATACCAGCTAAAATAGTAAGTGGTGCCATTTTAAAACTGGCTTCGGTAAACATTTTGAAGCCATAAATTTGAAGTTCCTGGATCATTTAAGAATTTTCTCCAAGGCTTCACGAGGTTTAACAAGCCGAGTTTTTACTTTTCCATAAGAGCCAGTACCAAAACTCACTGCATTATCATAAGAAGAATCATTGAAAAGCGCCCTCAGTTCTTTTTGAATCTTAGCTTTATTGGCAAGAACAATATTGGTGTCGTAGTTTGCGAGGGCTAGTGCTTGTGACTCAAAAATTGCTCGGTTGATACGACCTCTGGGAGACGGGGTACTCAAATGCCATCGACGGAATGCCCCTTTACCAAAAACTTGGTAGCAATTATGTATAGCTTGCTGAAAGGTAGTTTCTAATTTCTTTAACTCAGCTGGTTTCGCTTTTTGGTCGATCCAACGAGAAAAATCCAAAAGAAACGCGTCTAAACTTGAAGCTTTAGCATATTCCTCTAATGGTTCAATGTAAAAAGCGCAGAAGCGCAACACCATTTCCCTATCAGTCATGCGTTTGCTATCACGAACCAATTTTCCAGCAGGGTTCTTGCTCCAAAAAAGATTACCCATAGCAGTATCAAAGCTATCGCTCGTAACAAGCTTACGCAAAAATTCACGGGAGCGCGTCTTGCTCATGCAATGGCGGATTTCCTGTGCGGTAAGTGGACTACCACCTGTATTTACCCGGTTAAAAATATCGTATTTAACATCATCCGGTGTCTGAGGCTCGATCACATGAGCAACGATTTGAGTAGCAGCAAATCGACGTTTGGTGGCGGGATCAAGGGTCGAAAATGTGGAGCCCTTCAGAGGGCTTAGATATTCGAGGTGCTCTTCTTTTAACTCTAACTGATCAGACATAAAGCGCTTAATCGTCGTAAGACGCTGAACGCCATCAATCACCTGTTGGGCACCGTTTTTATCTTGGTTGAAATAAAAAGCAGGAAGAGGAATACCTAAAAGGATTGACTCAATAAGACGTATCTGTTGCTTAGTTTTCCAGACGTAAGACCTTTGAAAATCAGGGGCAAGATCCAGTTCTTTTTCTTGATTAGGCTCATTGTCTTGAATTTGGGTATAAATCTCTCGGATAGTGAAGTTTTTAGTCGTAATTCGAATATCATTCGGATTCCATGGTTTCATCTTCAGGTCAGAACCCGATTTATCCTCCTCTTCTAACGCGTTTTCTTCAACGGAGATATTCACCTCATTGATGTCATCAAGGGTTTCTTTTATTGCCATGGATTTCTCAAGATTAGAACGTAACAAAAAATAAAGCAGTACGATAACAAACAGCATCACTATACGCCAGATTCTTTCATCTATTTTTCTACTCAAAAGTTAGACGAGGAATTCTTTAGTGACAGCTCCTGACCGAACCGCAACATTCAAGAAAATCCGGTTCTGAGGCAGTTGAAACTAATTTTGGAATCTGTCAGCTCAAGTCAGTGTTTTTCATAAAAAGTCCTGAACAAATTAGCTATATAACTGCCATAACCCCAACAGACTCACAGTAACCAAACCACCGCCAATCCAGCGTTTAAATAGCAAATCATTGCGCATAATAGCGTTATGCGCTTTCAAGCCCAGTATATGTCCTATCGCGGCAATAGGTAAAAGCGTCAGTGCCGTTAGAAAGTGCAAATCCACGGATAGGGCAATAAACGTCGTCATTTTGATGCTGACCAAGATGAACCATAAGATAAACAAGGTGTCTCGCAACTGGTATTTGCTGACGTTGCGCATATAGACAGCGACCATCAAGGGGGCTCCGGTCAAGGAAATCCCGGCAATGTATCCGCCTAACATTAACAGCCCTCTATCCGCCCAAACATGTCGGCTATTAATGCCTCGGTTAAGCAGCCAGGTAAAACCGTAAAACAGGGTAACCGAATAGATAAAGCTATTCAGCCATAACACCGGTAGATTCAGCAGTCCGAAAACGCCTATGAGGGCGGCGGGAATAATGTAAATCGCGGAATAGCGCAAATACGGCCAATCGACATTATGCAAGCGGTTAAGCAATGTTAAGCCGGAGAAAAACAGTAAATGCACGCCGATGATAGGCAACCATAACAGGGGATTGTTATGGATAAATAACATCAGCGGTAATCCTAATGCGGCACCGCCGAAGCCCAGCCCTGTCCGAACAAAGCCGGTCCAGACGAACACAAGAGCAATAGCTAGTATTTGGTAAAGAGAAAAATCGAGTAACATCATTGAAGAATCATCTGCCTTATTTTGAGTCGCTTTGTCTGTTTATTAGGCTCAACGGTAAGCCGGCAGCGCAGATTTTACCAATTTCAGTATCTTTATTTTTTATAGATGCTGCTAAAAATAAATCATCTCGGTTAATCAATGGGATAGAAGCTTCACGGATCGGGCACCCACAGTAGGCGCTTTACGACTTGTAAGGATGCAGGAGGTAGAGCACCAACAGTAGGCGCTTTAGGCGATGCAGGAGCAATTGCCGAGGCGACGGCTTTTTCGTTGCCTGACACTATTAGCCTATCTGATTGTCGGGCATAAACAGCATGCCTGTCTTGCAAAAATATTGAATAATATCTACCAAAACCTCTAACACTATTAACCATGTCCGAAAACATACCAGTTCCAAAAATCAAAGGCGAATACTTATTAGGCAATTTACGCCAGATGAAAGCCAATCCATTCCAAGCGCTTTGTGACTGGCAGCGTGATTATGGCGATCTATCAAGCTTTAAATTGGCTATGCGCCATTTTTATTTAATAAGCCACCCGAAGCTGATAGAGCAGGCTTTAATCAAGCAAAGCGATATATTCGTCAAAATGTACGATCCTAAAAAACCAACCGGCCTAGGATTGGTGTTAGGGCAAGGCTTAGTGACCAGTCAGGGTGCTTTATGGCAAAGGCAACGGCGTTTAATACAGCCGGTTTTCCAGAGGAGTAATTTGGCGTCGTTACACTCGCAAATTGTGACTGCCGGTAATCACTTGTTAGAAAGATGGCGGCGTCTGGGCGAAGGCGCACAAGTGAATCTCGCCGATGAAATGATGCAGGTAACGCTTGAAGTGATTACTCAAACCATGTTCAGCACCAGCGTGCTCGATAAAATCGAGCGCATTGCGCCCGCTTTGGATACCGCGCTTCGTTATGCAGCCAAATCCGTCATGAATCCCTTGCGACTTCCGTTGTCTATACCTACCCAGGCCAATCGGGAATTCAATGCCGCAAGCGCGCTGTTGGATGAGGTCATTTACGGAATCATCGAGCAGCGCCGCAGCCAACCAAGCGCACATAATGATTTATTGGCTATGTTGCTGAATGCAAGCGACGACAGCGGTAACAAGATGTCCGACCGGCAGATTCGCGATGAAGTCACTACTATTTTCAGTGCCGGCCATGAAACCACTGCCAATTTGTTAACCTGGACGCTGTATTTACTGGCCCGGCATCCGGATGTATTGGCTAGATTGCGTCAAGAACTGGATACATTGCTGCAAGGCAAAATCCCAACGGCGGAAGACTTGCAACAGCTTGTCTATACCAGAGCGGTACTGAATGAATCGATGCGCTTCCGCCCGCCGGTCGGCATTATGATGCGTAAAATCACCAAAGATACCGAGATTGACGGATATTCGTTAAAGCAAGGCAGGCTGGCGATGTTCAGTATTTACAATATTCATCATCACCCGGACTTTTGGCCGCAGCCTGAACGGTTCGACCCCGAGCGCTTTTTAACTGACGAGAATCGCCGTTTTTCATTCATGCCGTTCGGAACCGGCGAGCGCATCTGCATCGGCAACCATTTTGCGTTGCTGGAAAGCCAGCTTTTATTGAGCATGATCGTTCAGAATTTTGATTTGCAGCTACTTAATAAGGATGAAGCAGAGATTGAAATGGCGGTGACGCTGAAGCCGAAAGGTGGGGTTCCGGCGAAGTTGGCCGTTCGAAGCAGGTAAACTCGTGTGACGGTCTCGGCTCTTTAGCTTAAAAATCGCAGTTGACGAGAGTGGGAGCCGTTCGTGCTGAGCTTGTCGAAGCATGAGCTTGTCGAAGCATGAGCGGCTCCCACAACCCCTCCATTCGATGAGTATTCCAAACTCCGCTCACCTTTCGACTGGGCTCAGGGCGAACGGAGTTTGGAATACTCTACTGCGTTTTTAGGTTCAAACGAACGGGAGAACATGTACGAGCCATGCTTCTCACCGCAAAAAAAAGCCCATCATAAAGACGGGCTTTTTTAAACACTTAAACTGGCTGTAGCTTTATTCCCCCTCATCCCAACCTTATCCCTCAAGAGAGAAGGAGCAAGAGAGGAAGATAAGATCAGTTTTTGGTTTTATCAACAATCTGGTTGGCTTTAATCCAAGGCATCATGCTGCGCAGTTTGGCGCCGACGACTTCAATCGGGTGTTCTGCATTCAAGCGACGCTTTGCAGTCATTTCCGGATAGTTGGTCATGCCTTCCATAATGAACTGCTTGGCGTACTCGCCGTTTCTGATGTTTTTCAACGCTTCGCGCATCGCCCAGCGGCTTTCTTCGTTGATTACGCGTGGGCCGGTAACGTATTCGCCATACTCTGCATTGTTGGAGATCGAATAGTTCATGTTGGCGATACCGCCTTCAAACATTAAATCAACAATCAATTTTAATTCGTGCAAGCACTCAAAGTAGGCCATTTCAGGCTCATAACCCGCTTCAACCAAGGTTTCAAAACCCATTTTTACAAGTTCAACCGCACCGCCGCATAATACCGCTTGTTCACCGAATAAATCGGTTTCACATTCGTCGCGGAACGTGGTTTCAATGATGCCTGAACGACCACCACCAATAGCAGAGGCATACGATAAACAAATCGCTTTCGCTGTGCCTGAAGCATCTTGCTGAACTGCAATTAAGTCAGGAACGCCGCCGCCGCGTACAAATTCAGAACGGACGGTATGCCCTGGTGCTTTAGGCGCGATCATGATCACATCTAAATCAGCGCGTGGAACGACTTGGTTGAATAAAATCGCAAAGCCGTGGGCAAATGCTAATACCGCACCTTGTTTGATGTTGGGTTCAATTTCGTCTTTATACAATTTTGATTGGAATTCATCAGGCGTCAAAATCATAACTATGTCCGCGCCGGCAACCGCTTGTGCAACGTCTTGCACGGTTAATCCATGTGCTTCAGCCTTAGCCACTGATGGTGATCCTGCACGCAAACCCACGACAACAGAAACGCCGGAGTCTTTTAGATTAAGAGCGTGGGCATGGCCTTGTGAGCCGTAGCCGATAATCGCTACTTTTTTACCTTTGATGATTGAAAGATCGGCATCTTTGTCGTAATAAACTTGCATGGTTTTTCCTGTTTTGGGTGTTTAAAGTATTTAGTTGGTTTTTGATCGCCAGTGTTCTGGTGTCTTACAAATGCAGCCCTTTTTCGCCTCTTGAGATACCTGTCGGCCCGGAGCGCACAACCTCAATAATGCTATCGCTATCGATAGCGGCGATAAATGCATCCAATTTGCTGGATGGACCGGTCATTTCCACGACGTAAGTGGTCGGCGTAACATCGATAATCTTGCCGCGAAAGATAGCCGTCAGGCTTCTGATTTCTTCGCGAGTCTGGTCGGTGGTCTTGATCTTGACCATCATCAGTTCCCGTTCAATATGATCGGATTCGGCCAAGTCTATCAGTTTAACTACATCAATCAGTTTATTCAGCTGTTTGGTGATCTGCTCGATAATGTCGTCGCTGCCGCGAGTGACCAGGGTCATGCGCGACAGGCTGGGATCTTCCGTTGGCGCTACGGTCAAGGACTCGATATTGTAGCCGCGCGCAGAAAACAAGCCTGCCACCCGCGACAACGCACCGGATTCGTTTTCAATCAGGATAGAAATAATATGTCTCATTATGCCAATTCCCTGTCGGTTGAGGTCCCTTCCGCGACTCTTAATTTCATATCGTTATGGGCTTTTCCTGCTTCAATCATCGGATAAACGTTTTCGGTTCGGTCAGTCAGGATGTCCAAAAATACGGTGCGGTCTTTCAGCGCAAACGCTTCTTCCAGGGCCGGTCTGACGTCCTCGGGTTTATCGATACGCATGCCGACATGGCCATAAGCCTCGGCCAATTTGACGAAGTCCGGGATGGCATCCATGTACGAATGCGAGTAGCGGCTTTCGTAGGTAAATTCCTGCCATTGGCGAACCATGCCCAAATAGCTGTTGTTCAGGTTAATGATTTTTACCGCGGCATTGTATTGTAGTGCAGTCGACAATTCCTGAATGCACATCTGGATGCTGCCATCGCCGGTCACGCAGGCAACTTCCGATTCAGGAAACGCCAATTTAACGCCGATGGCCGCAGGCAAGCCAAAGCCCATCGTGCCCAAACCGCCCGAATTAATCCAATGCCGCGGCTTGTCGAACGGATAATACTGGGCCGCCCACATTTGATGCTGACCGACATCCGAGGTGATGTACGCCTCGCCTTTGGTGACTTGGTACAACTGCTCAATCACGTATTGCGGTTTGATCAGTCGGCTGTTGCGGTCATATTCCATGCATTTGACGGCACGCCATTGATCGATCTGGTTCCACCAGCTTTCCAGGGCTTTCTTGGACGGTTTCTTTTTGATTTCCCTGATCATTTCAAGCATCTGTTCCAATACCGGTTTGACTTCGCCGACGATAGGAATCGCTACTTTCACAGTCTTGGAAATAGACGCCGGATCAACATCGATATGGATGATTTGCGCGTGCGGACAAAACTCGTCCAGCTTGCCGGTAACGCGGTCGTCAAAACGCGCACCGATCGCAATAATCACGTCACTGTCATGCATCGCCATGTTGGCTTCATAAGTGCCGTGCATGCCCAGCATGCCGACAAACTGTTGCTCGGTTGCAGGATAAGCGCCCAGGCCCATCAAGGTATTGGTGACCGGAAAACCCAATAATTTTGCGAATTCGGTCAATTCCTTGCTGGCTTCGCCCAAAACCACGCCGCCGCCGGAATAAATGATCGGCTTTTGTGCCGACAATAATAAATCTACCGCTTTTTTAATCTGTCCTTTATGGCCGGTAACCGCCGGATTATAAGAACGCATGGTGATTTTTTTAGGGTATTTGTAAGGTACCTTTATTCTGGGATCGGTTATGTCTTTAGGCACGTCAACGACAACTGGGCCTGGGCGGCCGGTGGTCGCCACATAAAATGCCTTTTTGATGGTTTCAGCCAGCTTGGTCACGTCTTTGACCAGGAAATTATGCTTCACGCAGGGACGGGTAATGCCGACCATGTCGACTTCCTGAAACGCATCGCTGCCGATGACTGGCGATGGCACCTGACCGGAAATAACCACCATCGGGATGGAATCCATATAAGCGGTGGCAATGCCGGTTATCGCATTGGTAGCGCCAGGGCCTGAAGTAACCAGAACGACGCCGGGTTTGCCGGTTGCACGGGCATAACCGTCCGCCGCATGGGTCGCGCCTTGTTCGTGCCGAACCAGAATGTGTTTGACATCATCCTGCTGGAAAAGGGCATCGTACAAATGCAACACTGCCCCGCCGGGATAGCCAAAAATATATTCTACGCCTTCGTCCTTAAGACTCTGAATTACGATTTGTGCGCCGTTTAGCTCCACGCTAATACCCTCAAAATAGACTTTCGAATTAAACTGATTATATGTGCTTTTAAAAATTCTAGACTCAAATACTCGTGTATTTTAAAGAACGTCATATAGGACTGCTTGCTGGTAGCCGCCCTTTTAGGCAGCATAATGTAATCATTTTACTAGGTTTTAGGGCAGATTGTACATGCATCTCTTATCCTTTTTAAGTCCTGCATGACTGACAAACCATCAGCTATTAAAAGGTATTATCAGTGCTGCCGATGTTAGCCAGAAGCATTACCCGCGGCGATTGCTTTAGCACAAGCGCTACTGCTCGGAAAACTCAACCTCATACCCGGTAAATTTGCGGATATTAATAACACCGGTATTCAGCAATAAATACTGCCCCTTAATGCCATACAGCACTCCGGACACTTCGGCGTCTTTATCAAAATTAAAGGATTTGACCTTGAGTGGATAGCTAGCCACCGGAAAATGAATATCCACAGCCGGCTCATCGATCAACAACTCCATTGCTTCCGGCCCGAAACGCTGGACAATTTCCTCCAGCTCCGTTTTACAAACAGCAATTAATTCATCCCGTTTTGCAACCAGGTCGATAGGCGCTGCCTTACTTTTAAGCATTTGCTGCCAGCTGGTTTTATCGCTGACATGCTTGGCAATAGCGATCTCAACCAGTCCGGAAATATAGCGCGACTGTACTTTAAAAATCGGCAACGCCATTACTGCGCCTTGATCTATCCAGCGCGTTGGAACTTGTGTCTGCCGGGTGATGCCGACCTTAATGCCGCTGGAATTGGCCAGATAAACCACATGCGGCTGAAAGCAAAACTCCTCTCCCCATTCCGGCTGACGGCAGGTACCAGCCTCATAGTGACAGGTTTCCGGCTTCATGATGCACATGTCGCATTGCGCCAACGAAACAAAGCACGGGTAGCAATAACCTTGGCTAAAACTCTTTTTAGTTAGCCTATTGCAGTGCGCGCAAAAGATTTTACCGGTATACACCAGCTTAATTGACTTACCGATCAACGGAATTAAAGCCACCAACTGATCGCCTAGCGGCAACTCGTACTGAACCGGCTTTGAGCTATCCTGCTCGAGCCGGGCGTGCATTTTTCTTAATTGTCCCAGCATTGAATATTTCCTAAATAGATCAAAAATAACGACGGTTCGGTTAGGTTAAACCTGGAAAAAGTAGGTGACTATTCAATGGGTAATTGACTGAGCCATAGCAGCTACGGGATTTATGGATCTTGCGGATCATTCGCCGTTTCTTAGTTGCAGATAACCATCCGTATTTTTTATTAGCCAACGCTCGGCTTGGGATTTCAACAGCTCTTTTTTCCAGAAAGGCGCTCTCGACTTTAACGCTTCCATGATAAACCGACTCGCATCAAAAGCATCACCACGGTGAGATGTCCATACCGCCACCAGCACAATCGGGTCATTCGGCAAAATATCTCCCACTCGATGCACCACCAAAGCATCGATAATCGGCCATTGGTGTATAGCTTCAGCAACAATTTTCTCCAGCTGCTTTTCAGTCATGCCGGGATAGTGTTCCAGGGTCATGCCTTTTACATCATTGCCTTCGTTGAAATCGCGCATTGTGCCTATAAAAATGCTGGTCGCCCCGAACTTGCCGGCCATATCTTTTGCCAAATGCTGGTACGACTGAATTTCCTGCCAAGGATCGAAAGGTTCCGAGCAAATCTTTATAGCCATGATCAGCCCCCGGTCACCGGCGGGAAAAAAGCCACCTCATCGCCGTCTTTAACACCACCGCTTAGTTCAACATACTCCATATTCACCGCCGCCAATATATTATCCGGCAGAGCTTTGTTCGGATTAGCGCGGCGCCATACATCGTCGACCGTAGCCAATCCCGAAGACTCCAGATCATCTTCCGAACGGCCGACATTTTCTTTCAAGCTGGCAAAATAACGCACCTTAATTGACATGATCAGTCACTCAGTTACAAAAAAATAGCATTGGCACAAAGTACATTTTATAGACGATCTGTCGATCGCCTTTTTAGTTTTCTTAACCGGCAGTTGTTATAATAAAAACGTGCCCGCCCTTTCACTGCTAATTTTACAGAAAAATGACTGCATTAACCCACTTTAATCACTCCGGCGAAGCTCATATGGTCGACGTCGGCGACAAGGCGATCACTCACCGCACTGCCGTCACCGAAGGCTATATCGAAATGCAGCCGGAAACGCTCAGACTGATCATGGATGACGGACATCAGAAAGGCGATGTACTGGCTGTCGCAAGAATAGCCGGGATCATGGCCAGCAAAAAAACGGCGGACCTGATTCCGCTCTGTCATCCGCTGCCTCTGACTCATGTAGAGATCAAACTAAGCCCGGAAATCGCCAGCCACCGGATACGCTGCCAGACTACCGTAAAGACCAACGGGCAAACCGGCGTAGAAATGGAAGCGCTGAATGCCACGCAAATTGCCTTACTGACTATCTACGACATGTGCAAAGCCGTAGATAGAGGAATGGTTATTCAATCAGTCCGGTTACTGGAGAAGGATGGCGGCAAATCAGGGCATTGGCAGAAAGCGACCTAATAACTCAATCGTAACACTAGGACATCACAAACAAAATAATATTCAAGCAGTTAACCTACCATACTGACGAACAACCAGTCGATACGGTTGTTTATTGAATTTATTACACTAAACTTACATTTTCAACAACGTGCCGACTGCTTGGCACCATTCAGAAGAACAGCAGAGATAACCATGTCGATTACATTAAAAGAACTTGCCGAATTTTGTGATGCGCGGATTGAAGGGGGTGATCTTTCAGCCATCATCCATTCAGCAGCCGATATTACCTCTGCACTCCAGGGCCAAGTTACGCAGCTAACCAACAGTCGCTATACTCAGCACATCAAGAATTCAACAGCCTCGGCGTGCTTCATTGCGGAAGACTTCGTTGTTGATAATGTACCTGAAAATATGGCGCTGTTGAAATGCACCGATCCTGAACTCAGCTTTATTAAAGCTGTCGGATTATTGCACCCTGCCCGGACGTATGCCCAGCAAATCGCGCCGCAGGCAGTGCTTGAAGCTAATGTGGCGTTAGGCAATGAACTGTATATCGGACCCTATGCCGTCATTGGCGAAAACTCAAGCATAGGCGATGGCAACCAAATCCATGCAGGCGCTTATCTTGGCAAGAATGTCAAAATGGGCAAGAACTGTCGCATTTACCCTTATGCTGTTATTTATGATGATGTCGTCATAGGAAATAATGTCATTATCCATTCAGGGGCCATCATTGGCGCCGATGGCTTTGGTTATAAATTCAGAAACAACCAGCACGTCAAAGTCCCTCAGGTTGGCAATGTGGTCATCGAAGACAATGTCGAAATTGGCGCCAACACCTGCATTGACAGAGGCGCATTGGGAAGCACCTCAATAGGCGCAGGCAGTAAAATCGATAATCTGGTGCAGATTGGACACAATAATAAAGTCGGCAAAAATGTAATCATGTGTGGCTTAACGGGCGTATCCGGCTCCTGCAACATTGAAGATTATGCGATTTTGGCAGGAAGTTCAGGCATTGCCGATCATGTCACGATTGGTCGCGGTGCAGTAGTCATGGCACGTTCCGGTGTGGCAGGCAATGTCGAGGCAGGCGCACAGGTCTTTGGCAGTCCGGCAAAAGATAAAAAGACAGCTTATAAAGAACAGATAGCGATCAGTAAATTGCCTGAGCTGTTAAAAAGAGTAAAAATGTTGGAAGAAAAACTCCAGAAACTGGAAAAAGATAGATAGCCAAAGCTGACAGCTAGGCAACCATTTGCCTGCTAGGCAGTATAAAATCGGAACAAACCGCTTGGATGTTTATAGCAAGAGAAGTTCAGCACCATGCGTTACTGTTTAAACGCATCCGATCGGGTCAGATGTTAATGCTAGAGAGTAATGGAGAGTAGGAAGTAGGAAAAATACCTCCCGTATAACGGGAGGTATTTTATTTAAGACTGAGTTTCCAGTCTTATTGTTCAGTTCTGTTGGTTTTTTTCGCGTCAATTTTTTGGAAAACTTCAGCATTACTTGCAGCAACAGCACCACTCTGTAAATGCTTAGTTTCATCTTGTTTTAACATTACAACTAAAACAATGATAGAAACAATAGCAACGCCAGCATACCACCATGTGTTATCTTTTTCTTGTTCTTCAGCCATTTTAAAATCCTCGTATAGTTTATATTATTTTATTGATCCCTTTCCTCAAAGGGAGCCCCTCATTAAATCGCTTTATTGAGTGGCTTGTCGATTTAACTATTAAACGACAGACACTTTTTATCACGAGATGCGACGTTATGTCAAAACTATAAATAAAAAAAATCAGTCGTGCTTAAGGTAATGTTGCCACAGAGATTATTAACAGTTGAAAAACAGCAAGAAAATCCATGCCAAGCAACTGAAATCTAAAGAAAACATTACATACGCTTAGCAAGAAAAAGACCAAAAGAGGTACAACTGATAATAAATTTTGATACTCAATACGTGGCGCTTTGGCATTAGATCGTCGCAATCAGAGAAAATTGCTTAAAATTTCTGTATCAACGTACAGGGAAGGGATACAACGAGCGAAGACCAAATCTAAGACACAAAACTACCGATGTTTTCGGCGAAAAACTCGAAGTTGTAGTTTTTATAGCAGAGGCGAATATCGACCAGCGAGGCGATCAATTAATCTTACAAATATAAGCACAGCGTTGAAACTGGTTCTATCCAAAGCAATCCAATCCCATTTAAAATACCCTCGGGAGTCGGCGAACGCCAAGAATGAAGCCATTCCGTCCAACCACTTAAAAGAGCTGGCAAGCGATCGGTTCCGACGGCTTGAACGCCCCAGACTTGACACCCACACAGGAGGAACATGGGGCGCAACGGAAGAGCCGACTCGACAGGACAAGCTACCTTATCCCTTCTTGGCCATTAATCCTTATCTGGAGCCAAGAATAATTACTCTAGATTACCACCAAGTTGTCCCGATGTATTAACTCAGAGTCATCGAAGTAACCCAGAATACCTTCAAAATCCGAACTGCTCTTACCCAGTATTAATTGAGCATCGGCATTGCCGTAATTAATTAGCCCACGCGCGACTTCCAGGCCTGTTTCATCCATACAAGAAACTAGTTCACCGCGCTCAAACCGGCCCGATATCTCTTTAACGCCGACAGCCAGAAGACTTTTGCCTTCATTTTTCAACATCCTGACCGCACCAGCATCAAGAATCAACTGCCCCTTAACCTGCAACTGACCGGCAAGCCAACGTTTTCTTGCCACTAACGGTTCTATGTCCGGCAATAAATGAGTGCCCAAGTCAGCCCCTGTAATTACAGAAGCAATGACATCATCGACAGCGCCTGCTGCAATAACAGTGGCTGCACCGGATCTGGATGCCAGCCGTGCAGCCCGCACTTTGGTACACATGCCGCCTCGCCCCAAGCCGCTACGGCTATCGCCAGCCATTATGTCCAGCCGAGCATCGTTAACGCTGATCGTTGAAATTAATTCCGCATCGGGATTCAAACCGGGATCGGCCGTGAACAAACCCTTTTGATCGGTCAGAATAATCAGCAGATCAGCCTCGACCAGATTAGCCACCAACGCCGCCAATGTATCATTGTCGCCGAAGCGGATCTCTTCGGTCGCCACTGCATCATTTTCGTTAATAACCGGCACTACGCCAAGCTTGAGTAAAGTCAGCAACGTGCTTCGGGCATTTAAATAGCGCTGCCTGTCCGACAAATCATCATGCGTCAATAACACTTGCGCTGCATGCAGACGATGCTGCTGAAAATTGTCATCAAAAACACGCACTAAACCCATTTGACCGACAGATGCCGCCGCTTGCAATTCATGCAATGTTTTAGGGCGCACTTTCATACCTAATCGACACATACCTTCTGCGACGGAACCTGAAGAAACCAGAATCACATCGATAGATTGTCGCCGTAAATCGGCCATCTGCTCAACCCAGGCAGCGATAGAAGCCTTATCTAGGCCCTGACCGCCCTTGGTCAACAAAGAGCTGCCTATCTTGACGACAACCCGCTTAACTTTGGCAAAATCACTCCTGCTCACTTTTTTCCCGCCGCTGCTGTTCTAAAAAGTCCATGATGGCAAACATAAGCTCTTTCGTACCCTTGCCGTTAATTGCAGCAATTTTAAAAACCGGCCCAGTCCAGCCCAACTCGCCGACAATTGCTTGGCAACGCTGTTCAACCTCTCCCTCAGGCAATCGATCTATTTTGTTCAATACCAGCCAGCGCGGCTTGGCCGCCAGCTCATCACTCCATTTTTCGACCTCGTGAATGATTTTTTTGGCCGACTGCACCGGTGACTCCATGCTTTCATATGGCTCAACATCAACCAAGTGCAGTAACAATCCGGTCCGCAGCAAATGTTTTAAGAACTGCAAGCCAAGGCCCGCGCCTTCCGCCGCTCCTTCAATAACACCTGGAATATCAGCAATAACAAAACTGCGCAAATCATCGACCCTGACCACACCCAAATTGGGATGCAAGGTCGTAAAAGGATAGTCCGCAACTTTAGGAGTTGCCGCCGATACCGAGCGAATTAAACTGGATTTTCCAGCATTGGGCATGCCCAGCAGACCGACATCTGCAATCAGCGTCAGTTCCAGCTTAAGCCTACGATGTTCACCTTCAGTGCCCTTGCTGGCTTTTTGCGGCGCCCTGTTAATACTGCTTTTAAAGCGCGTATTACCCAAGCCATGAAAACCGCCTTGGGCGACCAACAATGTTTGGCCGATTCTGGTTAAATCGCCAATAACCTCGCCGGTTTCCGCATCGGAAACCAGAGTCCCGAGCGGCACCGGCACATAGCAATCGTCGCCTTTTCTGCCGGTACAATTACGGCTCATGCCGTTCTGCCCGCGTTGCGCTCTATGGACGGCATGGTATCGAAAATCCACCAACGTATTTACATTTTCCGCCGCAATCAGATAAACGCTGCCGCCATCACCGCCGTCGCCACCATCCGGACCGCCCATCGGAATGTATTTCTCGCGCCGAAAGCCGATAGTACCGTTGCCGCCATCGCCCGCTTCTACGCGAACTTCCGCCTCATCAACAAATTTCATAAATCACACGCCGCCAAACTTCAAATCCAACCGATAAAAACAAAAAAAGCCCCGCCATAACAACGGCGGAGCTTTTTTTAAAGTTGCCGGACTACACTACCCGGCCAAACTGTCCCGCCATTACTATAGCGATACAGCTCTATGTCTTATGCTGCAACAATACTGATAAATTTACGGTTATTAGGTCCTTTAACCTGAAAAACCACTTTACCGTCAGCCGTTGCAAACAATGTATGATCTTTTCCGCAACCTACATTGTCACCAGCGTGAAACTGGGTTCCACGTTGACGAACGATAATATTGCCCGCCGTTACACTCTCACCACCGTAACGTTTAACACCTAATCTTTTCGCATTAGAGTCGCGTCCGTTCCGCGTACTACCACCAGCCTTCTTATGAGCCATTTGTAACTCCTAATATCTTAAGCAGAAATGCCAGTAATCTGGATTTCTGTATAGTACTGACGATGCCCCATTTGTTTCATATGGTGCTTACGTCTTCTGAATTTAATAATTTTGACTTTCGCATGTCTACCTTGAGACAAGACAGTCGCTGTAACTTTGCCGCCTTCAATAAAAGGCATGCCGACCTTAACAGCATCGTCAGACTGAACCATCAGTACTTTATCGAATTCAATGCTGTCGCCTTCACCTAGCTCCAGTTTTTCTATTTTTAAGTAAGTACCTTCTTCTACGCGGTACTGTTTACCACCTGTTTGAATTACCGCATACATCGGCGCAAGCTCCATCAAGCATTAATCTGTTTAAAGTGAACAAAAAATTATATTTTTAAAACAAGGCCAAGTCAATCTAAATTAAATTGGCACCCTAAATATCTTATTAAAATAGCACAAAAAAACTATTATTATCAACCCATACGCTCAATAGCATGGGCGGTTAATGTTTTATTAAGTTATAATAGTTTAACAGGCATTGATTTTCATAGCTATCACTATGAAAGCTAACTCAAACTTACACGCAGCAATACATAATGGCACCGCATCCACAATCTTCGACAAACATTCCTGCCTTCATTGATTTCGATTCAATCAAAAAATTAACTACAACCGAGGCAAAAGCTGTCGATCAGCTTATTATTAACGAGTTAAGTTCCGATGTCGTCCTCATCAACCAGATGGGCCATTATATAGTCGGTAGCGGCGGCAAAAGATTACGGCCAATGCTGCTGTTACTGGCAGCCAAAGCCCTGGGAGGGGCCAGCGACAACCACCTGTTGCTGGCGGCGGTCATCGAATTTATTCACACTGCCACACTTTTGCATGACGACGTTGTGGACGATTCCGACCTCAGACGAGGCAAAGAATCCGCCAACGCGGTCTGGGGCAATGCTGCCAGCGTATTGGTCGGCGACTATCTTTATTCCAGCGCGTTCGAAATGATGGTGCGTACCGGCAATATGCGGGTCATGGAAATTCTATCAAAAACCACTACAGCCATTGCCGAAGGCGAAGTATTGCAACTGTTGAACTGCAACAATCCGGAAACGACAGAACAAAAATACCTCGAAGTCATTGCCAGAAAAACAGCTATTTTATTCAGCGCAGCAACCAAATTGGCCGCCGTTATTTCCGGCGCATCTACTGAAGTCGAGCAAGGCTTGGCGCAATACGGCCAACACCTAGGCATTGCTTTCCAACTGATTGATGATGCACTCGATTACAAAGCCACTAAAGACGAGCTAGGCAAAAATCTCGGCGATGACCTTGCCGAAGGCAAGCCCACCTTACCGCTGATTTACGCCATTCAAAACAGCAGCGAAAGCGAAGCAAAAACTGTTATTGATGCGATCAAAAATGGTAATCGTAATGCCTTTAACGAAGTTTATGCTATCGTGCAAAGTACTAAAGCCATTGGTTACACAGAGCGACGCGCCGACGAGGAAGCCCAGAAAGCGATTTCCGCATTAAGCATCTTGCCTGATTCCGAATACAAACAAGCATTAACCTTATTGGCGTTGTTTTCTGTCCAGCGCAATTACTAGAATTGCGCCGCGCTTAGTCTTTGAGTACCGCATTGTAAGCATGCGCCTTCTCAAGCAATAGATTGTATTTATGCTCAACCTTATCCATTACCTCGGTTAAGAACCGCGTCACCTCGGCATCTTCAATGCCTTCAGCCGTTGACAATATATAAGCCTCCAGCTCACCGATCGCATCGGCATCAACAATCTCATCGAGCAGGGCCGCTGCCTCGGAAGCATTAATAGCCTTAACCAGCTGATCTGCCGCCAAGTCCTGCTGCAACAACTGTTGCAGCACATCAATCGCCTGCACCATTTCCTGAGCTTTTTCATTGACCGCTCGAAGCAATGTTAGATTTTCGGTGAACTCAAGAAAATCATTCACCGTTTTTTTAAGCTCATATAACCGTAGCTCGTGCTTTGCCTTTATTATTTGCCGCATAGATATCCAGTTCACCAAAAAATTGCGTCAATTATAATTCAGATTTCAATTTACCGACCGACTCGACAATTTCTTCAAGCAATCTCATATATCCAGTTCAATTATTTCTGACTTAAGATCAAGAGAATGGTAGCCATCGAAGCATCCGACAGCCAGGTCTTTTATCCGGAAGACTCGTGTGGGCACATCCAAAGCACTTGTCAGCGGCCCAATACCATAGAAATCGCCCTTCCCAGCATCCAAAGTTCAGCCTTGTAAGCCCAGACCGGCCATGCTCAAGGATCACTCGTCTTTGCATGAAATGCTTCAAGTAGACCAGAGCGGATAATATAGTTAGCGTATAGGTATTTTCTAATATACCCATATTGGGTTTTCTATATTAGTGTGCTGTCTCTAGGGTCATCCATTCAACTTAGATTTTACAAAACAGGAGCTTGACGCCATGACACCAAGAGAATTAACCAAGCAAGCCTTTAGACTTTACGACAATATCAGACTACAAGGTTATAAGATTCCTCTCCAATCAGACACAAGCACGCGTTTAGATGTTGTGCGGTTCCGGGCCTATTCAAGATATCAGCGGCGCTTGAAACTTGAACGCGGCACATTTTGAAGCAAGATATTAAGCCTGCCGCTTGATCTGTTGGATATTGCCGACATAGTGAATATCAGCGATGCTAACCCTTAAATAGTCAAGGTGGCAGTCGGGTAAGAGTTTTTGTACTTTTTATGTCTGCTTGATGACTTACTTAATCACGGCCTCCTTTCAGACAAGGCGATAGGCTCGGCACTGGCTCAGCCATGCCAACACAACCTATTCTTCCCGTTCTGAAAGCAAGTCGCAGAGAACCATAAAATTCAAAGGCTTAACCAGATGATGATCGAAACCAGCCTTATGCGAGCGGGCTAACTCCTCCGGCCCTCCATAGCCGCTTAGTGCTATAAGGAGCACATCCCCACCGATGGGCAGTTGCCTGATGCGTTGGGCAACCTGATAGCCATTCTCTCCCGGCATTCCGATATCCAGCAGTACCACATCAGGCTGGAATTCGTCGATCAGCATTATGGCGCGCTCGCCGGAATCGGCCATTTTGACTTCGTAACCATTCATCTCCAGCAGGAGCGATGTACTTTCCCTTACGTCGGAATCATCATCCACCACCAGCACCCGCATGCCTTCGTTAGGCGGTGGTGTCGGCGCTTCGGAGACAACAGTGCCGATCGATGGGACAACTGTCGGTAGCCGGATGCTGAAAATGGAGCCCAATCCGGCGCCAGGGCTTGATGCCGTTATTTGTCCGCCGTGCAATTCCACTAGCCGTTTGACTAGCGTCAGCCCAATACCTAATCCGCCTTGGGCTCGATCCAAGGTACGCGCGCCCTGCTGAAATAAATCGAAAATCGTCGGCAATAGTTCCGCCGGGATGCCGGTACCGTTGTCTTGCACCCGAATCTCAACTTCGGATTCGAGCAACCGGACATCAACCTCGATTTGGCCGCCTTCCAGAGAATATTTGCTGGCATTGTCAAGCAGGTTAAGTAAAACTTGAGACAGGCGCACGGAATCGCCTTCCAACAGTATCGGTTGTTCAGGCAGACAAACATTGAGCTGTTGTTGCTTGGCCCGAGTGAGGTCGCGTGCCATCTCCAAGACCGGCTTAATCACTTCCACAAGGTCGAGCCGCTCTTTCTTCAGCGAAATTTTACCGCGCGCAATACGGGACACATCCAGTAGATCATCCACCAGGTGAGTGAGGTGCTGCACTTGCCGCTTAATGATGTCCTTAGCCCAGCTGAGCCGCGGATCTTCCAGCTTCAGCATGTCCAAAATATGGGCTGCGTTGCTGATGGGAGTCAGCGGGTTTCGCAGTTCGTGGGCGAGCATGGCGAGAAATTCATCCTTATGCTGATCTGCCTCACGCAAGGCCGCTTCGGCTTGTTTACGCGCTGAAATATCACGACTCACCGTAGCGATACCTACTGGCTCGCCGGAGCTATCTTTGATAATGAATGCGTTGTAAATCATCCAGATGGCGGCGCCGGTTTTGGAATGGCGGAACCTGATTTCCACATCAGAGTGACCTTCGCGCACAACACGCGGAAGAAATTCATCAAGAATGAAGCGCTGGTCTTCCGGGAAGAAAAACTCCTGGACCGGCGTTCGGATACCCTGCTCCAGATTGTCGAGGCCGATCAGGCGCATACCTGCCTGGTTAATATAGAATGGAATGAAATTCATGTCGCACATGCTAATGAATTCCATGCTGTTGTCAGCCAGTGAAACGAATTTCTGCCGTTCCAACTCCATATGCTTGCGTTCGGTAATGTCGCGCAGGGCGATGACATAACCGGGCTGTCCATCCCAGTCCAGCGGCGCGGAGCGCATTTCCGCCCAAGCAAACCCGTCCGGGCGGATCAGGTTAATGTCCTGGTAATTGGTTTTATCAGGATTAAGCGGAATCGCCAGTGATTGACCGACTATCGAGCTACGCGCCAGCAGGATTTCGGCCGCTTGGTTAGCATAGAGCACGACACCCTGACTATCGACAACCAAGACGCCGTCGGTGATCGTGTCAAATATCAGGTCAAGCTTGGGGAGATTGGCGGACATAGGTGTTAAGTTCGTTTAAATAATGATGGTTTGCACGCCGATTCCTTTCGCTTGGGTGGTAATGGCCGCAATAACGGAAGGCACCCGCGACAGGTCGCCGAGCAGTTTCAGCACAGGTTCCGGCATATCGCGCACCAGCATCGGCGTTGCAAACACATCTTTTTCCAGAGCTTTTTCCGGCATGCCCAATACTTCAACAACGTCAAAAACCCACTGTCCAGGCTCGTAAAGGTTAGAGAGCGCAATGGTAATCTGCTCGACTAGACGGCGGGTTTCGTTGTTCAATGATACCACGTATAGGGTTAGAACCAGTTTATGCGGTGTCATGTGTCGATCTTGCTGAGGCGTGGCAATCTGGGCGATATTGCGGATTTGTACGGAAGACAACGGCTTGCTGGCCAGTTCGAACTGAATGCCTTCCTCATGAACGACTTTCAACTGATCCATGTATTCATTGGCAAAGGCGGTGACGATATAAACATTCAAAGTATCGTCAATGGCTTTCAATCGGCGCAAGACTTCCACACCATCAATTCCCGGCATGCGCAGATCGAGAAAAATCAGGTCGGGACGTTCGGCAAGAGTCATTTCGATACCTTGCAAGCCGCTTTCGGCTTCACGAACCGAAAAGCCATCTTCCAGTATCAATTTGAAAGCAGCGCGCACCGCAGGGTCGTCGTCTATTACCAAAATTTTTCTTATCATTATCGTGCCTCTTGTGTATCCGATTTAAATGCTAAAACCATGGGAAATCTTAGCCGCAAACGGCAGCCATTTCCAAGTTATGTGTAGGGGAATGTTTAAACACGGGAAAACCGTAGTCTCATGCTGCAACCGTGTCCTGGTGAACTTTCCAATTGTATGGTGCCTCCGACATCCTGAACCAGGCGTCGGATGACTGACAAGCCCAGACCGGTACCTTTTCCGGGAGGCTTAGTGGTAAAAAATGGATCGAAAATTTTGCCTTGAATATCCTGTGGAATGCCGGGGCCGTTATCGGTCACGCTCAATTCTAGCATTTCCTCAAGAGGCCTAACCATGATTTTGATTTTTGGCTGCGCTTGCGGACTGTCGGCTAGTGCATCGCGGGCGTTAATGATCAGGTTGACCAGAATCTGCTGCAGGCTGTCTGCGCTACAATAGATGGATGGTAGATTGTCGTCGGCATCGACCTCAACCTCAATGCCGCCTTTACTCAATTCGCCTTCCAGCAGTAGCAAGCTTTGCTTGAGGACTTCCATGACTTGACAGTTGCCGCTTGGGGCCGATCGGGTATGCACAAATAGCAGCATGTTACTGACAATCTTCTTGATCCGGTGAATTTGCTGTAGCGCCTGATCGAGAATTTCCTTGGACCGTTCATCAGTGCTTCTTTCGGAGGCGAATTCGACAAAATTCATCACCCCCATCAGCGGATTGTTGATTTCATGCGCGACGCCGCCGACCAAAGTCCCCAATGCCGAGAGTTTTTCCATTTGCAACATGTGTTCCTGGTTTTCCTGGAGTTGCGTGTACGCCAGCCGGGTTTGCTCCAACAAGCGGGCGTTTTCCAGGGAAATCGCAACCTGGGCGGTCAATAATTCGGTCATATCGGTTCTTTCGACGGTGAACACACCTGCCGACAATCGGTTTTCCAGATAGAGCAGACCGATGAGCTCGTTTTGCTTAATGACCGGCAGGCACAACACCGAGCGCAGTTTTAGCGCCTGCACTTCCGGGGTATCCTGAAACTCGCCTTCGGCCATGGCATCATGCAGTAACACTTTTTTACGCGTGCGCAACACATAATTGACGATGGCGCGGCTGATGCCGCTATCGGCTTGGCTAAGGTTGAGCTGCTGGCGGTTAACGATGTGTTTTTTGCCGACATGGCTCTCCGCGGCGATTAGCAGATTATCCTCCTCCTTGATCAACAGATAGCCGTGTTGCGCCCCCGAGCTTTCCAGTACGACGCTCATGATTTTTTGCATCAGCTGATTCAGGTCGACTTCCGCCGACAGCGCCAGTGCCGATTTTATCAGGTAATTGAAGTCGAGATTCGGCAGCGTGGTGGACGTGTCGACGGCCAACATTTTTTCGGCGCGAACTGCATTATCGGGCTCGGTGTAAGGGCGGCGCTGCTGCAACAACGCGTTTTTGCGGTCGGCGCGGCACACCCGGTACATACGCCGGGCCTCGCCATAGTAAAGTTGAGCATCGCCGAGACTGCCGATTACCAGCACCTCGGCCAATGACTCGTATAAATGGCCGGTAAGCAAGCCATAGTTTTGTGCCTGAGCAGCCGCGATGGCATCCAGATACAAGTTGCGGGCTTCGCGCATTTTGTTCTGAGCGCGGGCGATCTCGGCATGAACAAAGGCCAGATAGGGCTTCAGCAATGGCCCGAGGCGAGCCCAGGTTTCCAGTTCGGCCAGTAACGGCGCAATTTCGGCTGCCAGTGCCGACCAATCGGCATCCTCCGGCCGGCGCAGGCGATTGACGATTCGGAACACATACCAGAGACGTTTCAATACGTTATCGGTCAGGCCGTGCAGATAGCGCTCCACCGCTTGCAAGGACGCTGCCGCCTCAGCGTAATCACCCATGTAATGTTGGGCGAAACCCAGCAGCGCAAAATAGCTGCCGGAAGCGGAAACATAATTTTCGGCTTCCCAGCGCACCAGCGTTTCGGCCATGTCCACCGGCTGGTAATCGAGTTTCATCGGCGCCACCCAACCGGCCAGTACGGCTTCGGCGAGGCCGACCGAGAACGACAGCTGATTCTTGCGGGAAAAATGCAGACATTCCTCTGCGGCTTCTTCAACCAAACGCAGATCTTTGCCCTGTACCTGCAAATTCCACATCAATGGCCCGTAGGACAGGCCGGCGTTATATAAATCGCCGCAATTTTTACCGCACTGTATGGCTTTCTGGCAGTAATCGACGATCTCGGCCGGATGGCTGCGTGAATGCATGTTGCACCAGACGATACCGTTCATGCCGCGGGTGGCGCCAAAAGTATTCGGGTGTTTTGCACACAGGTCGTGGGCAAGATCCTCATAAAGGAAGGCCTGTTCGAACTTACCCTGTTCGCCGAGGTTGAGGCCCATGATCGAGAACGAATAAATCACCGACTCGTCCATGCCGCCCTGCAAGCAATGCAGCGTTGATTGCGCCGCTGACAGATACAGTTGCGGCACCAAGCCGGACATATAGAGATCAGGGATCAGCTCGCTGTAAAACGCCAGTTCGATCTTGCTTTTGCGATCCTGGGTAAAAGGCATATACAGGATAGTCGCCCAGACGTCGCCTTGCTGTTCGATTTCCGCCATTAAGGCCAGCATCCGCTCCCGGGCTATCTCGGGCTGATCGGGAATCGATTTACCGAAATAGGCCAGACCGCGATTGGCGGTGGCTATCGCCTTGTTGAAATTGCCGAACGAGGACAACGATGTGGTCTGTTCCGCCAGAGCTTCGGCTTTGTCCAGGTCGCTGACAGCATGTTCGACCAGATGATTAAGCAATTCTTCCGAGGCTTCGTAACGTCCGCACATCAGGTTCGTTTTGGCCAGGCGCTGGTAAATGCGAAAAGTCAGATCGTAAGCCTGCTCCCAGCAATTATCCGGCAGATAATCGTGGGCCTTCAGGAAAAAATCGTTGGCGGCATCGCCGGCCAGTGCATCCAGCGCTTTGTTGCCGGAATGGAAGTTGATATTGACCAGCCGATACGCCAGTTCCTGATCCATCTCTGCCGGACGGCCCAAGTTGAGGTGGGCGGCAATGGTGAACAGGTTGTCCAAGGTTTCAAGATCGGTTCCTTCCGGTACCGTTTGCAGCAACCGGTTGCCGATGCGCCAGTGGATAGCCGGCTTGATTTCCGGATCGACCTGACGCAGCACCGCTTCCTGGACCCGGTCATGGACAAACTGCAAATCGGATTTATTTTCCAGCAGCATGCCCAGATTCAATACCGGTTTCAAATCTTCAAACAACTGTTCGATGCGAATATCCAGCACCAACGCCACGTCTTCGGCACTGAAACGGTTGCCCATGCAGGCGCAGTGGTTAAGGATATGCAGGGTTTCTAAAGGCAGTTTGCTCACCTTGGAACTGAATAATTCCACCACCGAGGTCGGCATCTGGGTGTCGCGAATCCGCTTGATATCCCAATGCCAGTGTTGTTCAGCGTCGGTATTCAGCAATCCCTCGTTATACAACCAGGCCAAGCTTTCGCTGACAAACAGCGGGTTGCCCTCGGTGAGATGAGCGATAAATTCCGCCAGATTGGCCGTCGCTTTCAACGAAGAGTTGAGGATGTAGGCCACCATCTCATGGCAGTCGGCATCGGTGAGCGCCTCTACGCGGATTTCCGCGAACGGGCTGTTGTTTTCATGAATCTTACGGATCAGTTTGCTGAGTGGATGGCTGCCGTCGACTTCGTTGTGCCGATAAGCGCCCATGAAAAACAGGTAAGGATGCTCCTGATGGTTGTCGAACAGGTTTTGCAGGAAATCGAAGGTGGCGCTGTCGCACCATTGCAAGTCGTCGATAAACAGCACCAGCGGATTGTCCTCGCTGGCCAGACAAGTCAGGAACCGGCCGAACAGATTGTTGAAACGGTTGCGGGCTTCCACCGGCGGCAGATGCGGCACTTCCGGCTGACGGCCGATAATGAATTCCAGTTCCGGCAACACATCGATGATGACGCTGCCGTTATTTTCCACAACGTCGAGTATTTTCACCCGCCACTGCTGAACCTGCGTGTCGCTTTCGGTCAAAAAGATGCGAATCAGGTTACGCAAGGCCTGAATCAGCGAGCTGTAGGGGATATTTTTCTGGTATTGGTCGAATTTGCCGGAAGTGAAATAACCGCGGTTTTTGACCAGCGGTTTTTGCAGTTCCTGAATCAGCCGGGTTTTGCCGATGCCGGACAAACCGGAAATAAATACCGAGCGGAATCTACCGCTGGTGACTTCGCTGTATTGCTGCTGTATCAGCCGGCTTTCTTGCTGACGGCCCACCATTTTCGAAATAAAGATGACCCGGCGGCTGCGATCATGCCGGCCAATCGTAAATGCCGATACGCTGCCGGTAGCCGTGTATTCTTTCATGCAGTGGGTCAAGTCGGCCAGCAAGCCCGAGGTGCTTTGGTAACGCTTTTCCGGCTGCTTGACGGTGAGCTTGGCAACAATATCGGCCAAGGCTTGAGGAATTTGCGGATTGAACTGATTGACTTTAGGCGCTTCCTCAGCCAGATGCGAGTGAATCAGCTCCAGCGGATCGTTGGAAAAAAACGGCAATCGGCCGGTCAGCAGCTCATAGAACACTATCCCTAATGAATACAAATCCGTGGACAAATCGACTCTGTAGTTGATGCGGCCAGTCTGTTCCGGCGAGGTGTAGGCCAAGGTATGGCGTACGAATTCCGGGTCGTAGATAAAATGGCTGACATCGCGAATGTCGAGCGGGGTGATGAAATCGGTCAGCCGCAGCGTCAGCGTTCCCGGTTGTATCAAAATATTGTGGGGCTTGATGCCGCCATGGGTAATGCCGGCATCGTGTACCGCTTGCAGCGTGTCGGTCAATGTACACGCTATCGTAAAGAAATCGTTGAGGTCGAGTTTATCTTGCTGTTTCGCCCAGCAGTTGAGTGATTGTCCGGCGAACCAGGGCTGAACGATAAACTGTTGGTCGCCGTAAGATTCCAGAGCGAGCGGCGTACAAACCCGTGGATCGTGCAGCACTTTCAGGCGCTGGATTTTCTGGCGCAGATGCCGGGACTGGTCATCCCAGCTCGACAATTGCTTCAGCACTTTGATGACTAACAGATGATCGGGGACGTGCTTGTGGTAACCCTTGTATACCACGGCCTGCAAGCTCTCTCCCAACTTTTCGGTAGCGATGTAGTTGCCCAGCTTCGGCGCGTCCTGCGGTTGATTTTTTACGGTTATATCAATCATTGGGATAGGCTTACTGGCGCGTAGAGTGATATGCCGGGCATGATAAAGTCATTTTCAGGCTAAAACCATCGATTTTGAGACGATGAGTTGGTAACAGGAGGTGGATCTAAACAAACGACAACAATGTCTCAAAGACTTAGAATATGGGCAGTAATAACTTCCCGATAGGGATCGCCGAAATTTTTCCGTTCGCCCTGACCCTTCGGCTACGCTCAGGACTAAAGGCCTTGTCGAAGGGTGAGCGGAAAAATTTCGGCCCACCGCGTCAAGCCGATCATGCTTCGACAAGCTCGGCACGAACGGCTTGACGATAGAGAATAGTGATTTCAGGAAGTTATTTTTAACCAAATCCTTATAAGTCATCGTTGTTGCAATGCATGCCGGCATCGGCTGAATGCGAGCACGGTTAACCATATACCCGCTCTCTACCCGAACTTGCTTGGCGAAGTCGCTGTTCGACTTCTGCCGGGTTCAAGTATGTCAGTTATATCATTGCATTTAATGATATTTATCTCGCTCGCCAGAATATAGTCAGCCAACGTGGTAATCGCGAGCCAATTCGGCCACTTACTGACAAAATTGAACGCCGCCAGAAATAGCTCAGCCATTTTTCTTGCCTTTAATTCATCACTGTCGGTAAAGCATTCCAGATATTCGTTGGCAACCGCTAAATCGGATGATCCGCCGTAATATTGCAGCGCATTGATATTTATCAATTCCGGATTAATCGGTTCGTTGTCACGCAGCGCAACGTACTTGGCTTCGGCTATAGGTCCTGCGAGCAAATTGATGATATCGGCCTCGAAGGCTTGTTGATAAGCTTGTTTCTGTACGGTAGAAAGATCTTTAACGGCCTCATCAAATGAGGACGGCAGGGTATGAATTAAGCGACCGCCTTCTACTTTTGCGATACACCGGTCAGAGGCTTTTTCCAAAAGCCCGGATGACTGAACGCTGTTATTCGACAGGCCGATACAAATCTGGAAAAAAACCGGCGGTAGCCCTTTTTGTTGGTTGCCAAGGTAAATTGCAACAGCATGTCCTGCTTCATGGATGGCTGTTTCCCTGCAAACTTCTTGATGGGCTGACTGGCTTGTATTTTTTAAGTTGTTGGTACGGTTCATTCAATGTCAAATTAAGGCATACGGAGGAAACAGCTGGCTGTTTATAGAAAAAGTCTTGCGCTGTCCATGAAAAGGGATTTAACGGAGTGACGAGAAATAGCCCTCAGAAGCAATAGTGCATATGTTTTCACGCAACATGCCCGAAAAATAAAAATGCGGACTTTCCGAAGTCGCATTAAGCCATCGCATACCCGGCTTTATACTGATTGCTGGGTATAAAATGAAGAAAGCAGGACGGCTGAGGTTGAGCTGGCAATTATCAGGCTTACGTTTCTGTCTTTACAAGCAAAATAGCGACTTTCCTGAAAATTCACTAATCCCTTGCACGGCTTGTCACTCAATAATTGAATCAATATCTTGATGTATCGTCATGCTGAGCTTTTCAGGATATGCATTTGCCTTATTGTTGCTTTATCGATGGCGGATGGCATAGCCTATTTTTTGTTAAATTATTGCAATATTATTACCTCTTATCGAGCAACAACTTATTTAATAAATTAAAGCAGAAAGTAAAAATGAAAAAAATACGTATAAACACTTATTACCCATATTCAGAAATGACTGTCCCCGTGGCGATTACCGCCATTTGATTGATGACTGCGTCCCAATAATATCTCATCCTTATGTACATGTATTTTCTAGAAAAGCTTGCTTTAGTACGCTAATTTCATGGACTTAATATCAGCATTTATTTAATCCAAAATTTGGCGGGCTGTCGCCTGACCCCGAGTTAAGTAAATTAATCGACGCTGCTTTCCTGGCAGACTATCTTTTATTAATGGCTGAAAACGAAAAGTTATTGCATGAGCTAATGATGGTAGGATAAAAAGAATCATTATGCGTTATCTGAATTAAATCTTTCGGGTAGTCGTGGATTTAATTCCCAAACGTATAAAATTTTCTCTCGGCTTGAAAAATTACAACAAAATGCACTGAGGCCAGTCATGAATAGGCGTAAGACCATCAATAGTAAGATTCCGTTAACCTGCCTTATGGCGACTATAGCGATAACCGGTTGTGCCACGGTTACGCCTAAGGAAGCTGCTGAACTTGATCCCTGGCAAGGATGGAATAGAGATACACAGGATTTTAATGACGGCTTCGACAAGCACGTATTAAAGCCGCTTGCTATTGGTTATTTGAATGTTACCAATGACGTTGTGGATAAAGGTGTCACCAACTTCTTCAGCAATATTAATGACGTAGGCGTTACTATCAACGATATCTTACAGCTAAAACTATTGCAGGGCGGCATGGACATTAGTCGATTCATCGTCAATACAACTGCCGGGGTGGGAGGTGTTTTTGATTGGGCTGAAAAAATTGATTTGCCTAAACATAATGAAGACTTTGGCCAAACCTTAGGCTATTGGGGAGTGCCGTCCGGACCCTATTTGGTGTTGCCGTTTTTCGGCGCAAGTACGCCCAGAGATACTGTAGGCTTACTTGGTGATGCCCTTTTGGATCCTTTAACCTATGTCTCTATCTTTGGCGGATTCGCGGGCAACATGGCAACTATAGGCACCAGCGCCCTGGATGTGGCGGATTATCGTGCCGGTGTTATGTCCAGTGAAAAGGTACTCAAAGAGGCAACCGATGGCAATCGCTACGATTTTATAAAGAACACCTATCTGCAGCATCGTGAATATCTGATATACGACGGCAATCCACCGACTGCGGAGGATCCTCTGGATACCGACGAAAGCGGTGCCGACGATTTGGAAAATAACTCCAAAGACAAAAATAACGACAAACATGATCTTGATTTAAAAACGCCTGACAAGAAGCAGTAATAATCCGCGATTCAAATATCGGTTCAGTCGCAGTTACAGCGAAGTAGAAAGTTCAGTTATGCACAGTCCGGCCGGCAACAAGGGAAAAAACGGAGTCTTTAAAATATTTTCTTCTTTCGCCGGTGTGGCGCCCGCATGATGAACTTTGGGCGCTAATCTTCCGACCATGGAACGGGGCATCTACCCCGTTCCGCTAGACACAAAGCGTCGACCTTATCAGTACGCCGCCCCCAGTGAAAAGGTAACAATGTTTTCCTTAAAGTCCGAGGCGGCCAGATTCGAGATCGCATCGATATATTGATATTCCAGCCTGCTGCCAAAAACCTTGGTAAAGTGCAAGTCGAGGGACATGCCCACCGAATGCCGTCTGTCCTGTCTTATTTCGTTAATGCTCGGCGTAATATTGTCGTAATCCTTTACAAAGTACTTATAGCCCACACTGATCTCAGGCTTGAACATATATTCAGGAAACTTGGAATTGATTTTTGTGGTGACGTAGTTGCCCAGGTAAGAAAATTGGGGGCCGGCGGTGTTTTCATTTTCGACCCGGTAACCCAGATAAGCGAAAGCCCGGTTATCGGCGAAAAACAGGTAATTGTCGATTCCGACCGCATGTTGCTCGGCATCCCTGGGATCGTTAGTGAAAAAATTCTTGTTTGTATAGTTGTACAGTAAATTCACATACCACGATGACAATGGCGAAAAGCCGAAATTAGGCATAAGGCTGTGCGTCTGGAAGAAGTTTTCGCCGCCCAGTGTCGCAAATGTATAGCCATAATCCATGCCAAGTGTACCGACATCGATGTCATGCGAGCCGTTAGCCGAAAACCTGTGGGACTGAAGATCAAAATCCGAAAGTTCGCCATACACGCTCTGGTAAAAATCATAGCCAACCTGGAGATTGTCAGCCTTGGTATCGATTAGGTTATAAGCGCCGGACACATCGAAAACTGCGGCATAGTCGCTCAGAGCCGTGGTTGTATCGATCTGGCTGACGGTGACATTGTCGTCATATTCAAACCCCGTATGAGCGGACAGCAGCCAGGGCTTTTTAATAACGGCGGGAGCCGGATCAGGCGCTTTTCCGCCGTTCAGCTGTTCATGGGCCTGACGGCTCAATTCAGGATCAGTATTGATACGTTCGGCGTTCTCAAAGGCTTGCGCCGCCAACTTTTCCTCGCCCTGCGCTTGCCGGGCAAGACCTATGTTGTACCAGGCGGACTGTTTGTAATCGGCATCCGCAGATAGCGCGCGCTGGAACGCATCGATGGCTTCTTGATGCTGGCCTTGTCTTTGGTAAGTCAAGCCCAGAAAAAACAAGGCTGTGCCAGGTTTGTTGCCTTTGGCAACCACTTCCTTAAAAGATGTTACCGCCAGATTATCGAGGCCGAGATGGTAATAGCTCATGCCCAACGCTAAAGTGGCATCAGTGAGACTGGGGTTAAGGCTCAAGGCCCTCTTTAGCGCAGCAACTGCCTGCTCATGACGCCCCTGTTTTGCCGCAGCGAGACCTAAATAGAAGAAAGCCTGCGAAGAATGAGGTTCTTGCTTTACCGCTTCTTGCAGCGCGGCAGCCGCTTTGTCGTAATGTCCTCCGCGAAAATACTGGACACCTTGATTGAGGGCTGGACTGTCGGCATACAACTGTCCGGAATATAGCGCGGCTAAAAAACAAAGATTGATCGTGCGGTTTTGGATAAGATTGTCTAAGGAAAACACTGTTGAGTTTCTGCTTGTTGATTTAAATAATGGGGCCGATCGAACGGTTTTGCGTTCATTGGCAGGAGGCGCGGGACATCAATAGTTTGACCGAGAACAACGTCTTGACAGAGGAAGCCTTATCGCTTCCGCTGTCGTTGGGCATCAAAGTATTAATCTTTCGATTTGCCGTTGTTCTTGTTCAGCTCTTTCTGTTCGCTTTGTGCGGCTTGCCGTCCTTCTTCCTTAACAAGCTGTTTGGCGGTTTGTTTGGCAATATCTTTAGCGCTGGATTTGGCATCTTCTTTTGCCGACAGTTTGGCCACAGACTTTGCGGTTTCTTTGGCCATATTTTTAGCTTCTTCCTTCATGGATGCTGTCACGGAATCCTTAGCGACTTGAGCGGACATATGTTTGGCTTCTTCATGCGCGGCATTGCTTACCAGATCCTTTTTGTCGAATTTCTCGATTTTGCCAAGGAATTTCTCTTTTTGGCTATCAGCTTTATCCAACATGCGTTCCGAATGCTCAAGGAATTTTTCATTGCCGGTTTCTTCAGATTTTTGCTCGAATTTACCGGAAAGTGCAGTGAATTTTGCTTCTTCTTCCAAGGCCTTGGTCAGCGCGTTGATCTGTTTGTTATCGTAGTTGCCATCGAGTATGCTTTGAATTTGAGCCGCGTCGATGTTGACATTTAATTGACTGCTGACGGCGTTGTTCAGCGAGCGGTTCAGTGCAATAACCTGATCATCGCTTAATTGCGTTACCTGTTCAGTGATAGCGGTTTGTTCGGAGGTTAAGTTAGTTTCGGCAGTCGTAACTTTCAGTTTCAGCGCATCAATTTCCTCTTGGCTTGCGCCTGAAGCAACCGCCTTATCCAATTCAGCCTGGGCTTGTGTAAGCGCAAGCTTATCGTCTGCCAATAAAGTTTCTGTCAAGCTCTCCTTGCTGGAAAACTGGGATGAATCGATCTCCTCGGCAAACAGTAACGGCGAATGGGCATTCAAACAAAGCGAAATAGCAGATGCTAGAATAATTTTTTTCATGAATAACTCCTTGGGGTGGGGAACGGAAGCGGATTCTAGCATTCAGTAAAATCCGTTTTCGGAAGTAATCGTCACTTTTATCTGGATTGTTCGAATTGCGTGCCTGGCATGGTCAAACGGGCATAGCTTGGTATGAGATAGTCTGTTTGCACGATCGACTCCAGAATTTTCAAGTGATTTCAGTCCTGTAGATTGGGCAGCTTTTATGCCCAGTATTTTTGGCGCTTTAGTATAGAAACGGATTCGAGATGCCTGATTGGACAATTAAACCAGGCACCAACAGTTATGAGAAATTCGGCTTATGTCCGTTAGCTATTTAAAAGAATAGCTTCAATGAAGCGCATATTTCCATGCATAAATGGCATATCCAAAACACTCCTTAACTCTTCCTGATATATTTATAGAGCTGAAAATATAGCCCTATTACAGTCTTAAGCTCCTGCAAAGTTCTTGTGTCACCTTTTGTGCTACCTTGTATCTGTAATACGCTATATTCATTCCGATTGATCTAACATTAGTTTGGATTGAATCTGACATTTACCGCCTCAGTTCAACCCAAACAGACCCATCTGCTATTTCTGATGAATGCCAGGTCAAAGTTTGAAAGCTGCCACTCAACTTGTTGGAAAATTGTAATGACTGGAAGCACAGAGCCTTACTGCAAGTTAATGGGCTTATTATCTGTAACTTGTCTGCAGTTTTCATGAAGATTTCATTAAAAAATGAGTAAAAAATGAGAAATATCTCTATGTGTGGCAAAAACCTTCCTTGGCTGAGCTAATCGTTACGACTGCAACTTTACGTGATCGACGGACCATTCACTTGCTTGGCCTCACTAATCGGCAGGTTTGGCCAATGTTGCCGCTTACAGCTGCCGCAAATCGACCTCATAACCTATCTATATCTGACAGCCAATCAAGATGCAAAATTGCTGACTTTAACGCTTTTATTTTCAGTTCCGGAACTGCATGAGTTGACTATCAATGACTTGCAATTGACTTGGGGCATGTTGTTAAACTTGATTATGACTGCACTTTTTCCGCTGTCGCGTATATTCGTCAATCAGTTCAGCAAAATCATGGAAGCATCGTGCAAACCTAACGCTTCGCATTTCTTCCAAGTCCGCATCAGTCGGCTTCGACTAAAGTTCTGCGTCAGTTTTTCGGTGAAATTTTTCGATTTGAAATGGCCGTTTTGTCTTTGCTAATCGCCGAAAAGACAATACCGGTTTTACGTTGGTTTTTTCTTATGGGCTAGGGCCGCGAAACGGCATAGTGTACGTTTTCGTGTACTGCCGCGTTCTTATTGAGGTATTGAGCGATGACTTATGAAAATAATCCTTTATCTTCATCTAGTTGTATGGCGCGCCCGAGACGATTCGAACGTCCGACCACAGCCTTCGGAGGGCTGTACTCTATCCAGCTGAGCTACGGGCGCGTAAGGTGTATTCTACCCGATCGGCGCGGTAATTACGACAACATTGTTTTCAAATGCGCCAAACTCGCTTTGCCGCGCTCTTTGATGACTTCCGGAGCCAGCTGTTTTTTATTGACCCATTCCAGGTCGTCTTCGGGTAATTCACTCAAAAAACGGCTGGGCTCGCATTCGGCGATTTCGCCATAACGTTTGCGATGGGTGCAGTAGCTGAATGTGCAGGTGCGTTGCGCTCGGGTAATGCCGACATAAGCGAGGCGGCGTTCCTCTTCGATGTTGTCGGTTTCGATGCTGTTTTGATGGGGCAGGATGTTTTCCTCGATGCCGATCAAAAATACATGCGGAAACTCCAGCCCTTTCGCCGCATGCAGCGTCATCAGGCTGACCTGATCGCTGGCTTCGTCTTCCTGGTTGCGTTCCATGATGTCCATCAGCATGATTTTGGAGACGATTTCCGCCAGCGGTTTTTGACCGTCGGTTTCCTTGTCAGCGATGCGTTTTAGCCATTCGACCAGCTCGTAGACATTTTTCAGTTTGCGGTCGGCGGAGTCCTTGGTTTTGCTTTCTTCCTGCAAATGCTGCGGATAGCCGATCTGGTCGATGAACTGTTCGATGACCGCAAAGGTATCGCCGCGCTCAATGCGGTCGGCGGTATCGATGACCCAGTCGCGGAATTTTGTCAGCCGGTGCATGGCTTTTTCGGACAATCTTTGGCTCAAGCCGAACTCAACGCTGGCCGCAAACAGGCTGATATGCCGCTCGTTGGCATAGGCGCCGAGCTTTTCCAAAGTGCTCGGGCCGATTTCGCGTTTGGGGGTGTTGATCACGCGCAAAAACGCCGCGTCGTCATCCTGGTTAACGAACAGGCGCAGGTAACCTAGGATGTCCTTGATTTCCGAATAGGCAAAAAACGAGGTGCTGCCGCTGATGAAATACGGGATGTTGTTTTCCCGAAGGCCTTTTTCAAACAAGCGGGACTGGTGGTTGCCGCGATATAGAATCGCATAGTCCTGGTAGTTGCTGCCGGTCTTGAACTTGTGATGGATGATCTCGGACACGATCTGCTGGGCTTCAATCTGCTCGTCTTTATGGCTTAACACCCGCAACGGATCGCCGTAACCCAGCTCGCTCCACAGGCGTTTTTCAAAAGCATGGGGATTGTTCGCGATCAGCTGGTTGGCGACTTTCAGGATGCGTCCGGTGGAGCGGTAGTTCTGCTCCAGCTTGATGACTTGCAGGCGGGCGTAGTCTTTTTGCAATTGCGCCAGATTTTCCGGCTGCGCACCGCGCCAAGCGTAAATGGACTGGTCGTCATCGCCGACCACGGTAAACCGGCCCAAGTTGCCGGCGATCAGGCGCACCAGCTGGTATTGGGTAATATTGGTATCCTGGTATTCGTCGACCAGCAAATAGCGGATTTTGTTTTGCCATTTTTCCAGGATGGCCGGGTATTGCTGAAACAGCAGCACCGGCAACAGAATCAGGTCGTCGAAATCGACCGCATTGTAGGCTTTCAGGCTGCGGGTGTAGTCGATGTACAGATTGGCCGCCGGGTATTCGTTGGCTTTTGCAATGGTCACGGACTGTTCCGGCGTGACGAAAGCGTTCTTCCATTGACCGATTTGCCGGGAATAGCTATCGATGTTGTCGATGTCGCAATCTTTCGCGCCGTGGCTGATCAGGTTGCGCAGCAGCGTGTATTTGTCCTGCTCGTCAAACAGCGTAATCCCGGCTTTATAGCCCAGCGTCTTGGATTCCGCCCGCAAGATATCCAGGCCCAAAGAGTGGAAAGTCGATACCCGCAGGCCGCGCTGCTGCTTGTCATCCAGCAGTTTGGACACTCGGCTTTTCATTTCCCGCGCGGCTTTGTTGGTGAAGGTCACCGCCGCAATATGCCGCGCAGGCAGGCCTTGCTTGACCAGATACGCTATTTTTTCGGTAATCACCCGCGTCTTGCCGCTGCCGGCTCCGGCCAGCACCAATAACGGATGATCAATCGCTTTAACGGCGGCTTGTTGTTGGGGGTTTAGTTTGGACATTGATACTTAAAACTTACGTCGGCTAGTTCCCAAGCTCAAGCTTGGGAATTCGGTAAGGGAAGCTCTCGGCAACCGCTCCTGCGTCGCCTAGAGGCGCCTACTTTTGGTGCTCTACCTCCTGCATCCATGCAGTCGCAGCTTCCCGTCTCGCGAAGCTGGAGCTTCGCCTTCCGGGTTCCCAATCTGGAGATTGGGAACCCGCGTAATCTATATTTTACACAGCTAAGCGTATTAAATTTTACGATCCAGCTTACGATAGCTGATCGCTTCGCTTAAATGCGCGGTTTCTATATGTTCCGATTGGGCAAGATCGGCGATGGTGCGTGCCAGTTTTAATATCCGGTGATAAGCCCGGTTGGACAGGCCGAACTTGTCCATCGCCTGTTCCAAAATCCGGTGACTTTGCTCAGACAGTACGCATAGCTGTTTGACTTCTTTCGCGGTCAGCGCCGAGTTGGCTTTGCCGCTGCGCGCGACGGCCAGATTGCGGGCCGCAACCACGCGCGCCCTGATTTGCTCGCTGCTTTCTTCGCCTTCAGGCGAGCCTTTACGCAACACTTCATGCGAAACCCTGGGCACTTCCAAATGCATATCGATACGGTCCAGTAATGGCCCGGACACCCTGGCCCGATAGCGTATCACTTGCTCGGACGTGCAATGGCAGCGGCCCGACGCATCGCCCAAAAAGCCGCAAGGGCATGGGTTCATTGCCGCAATCAATTGAAAGCGTGCCGGAAAATCGACTTGCCTTGCGGCACGGGAAATGGTGATGTGTCCTGTCTCCAGTGGTTCTCTTAATACTTCCAGAACCTTGCGATCGAATTCCGGCAATTCGTCCAAAAATAACGTGCCGTTATGCGCCAGCGATATTTCACCGGGTCTTGGATTACTGCCGCCGCCAACTAAGGCTGCGGCTGAGGCGGTATGGTGCGGCGCACGGTAGGGTGGCTTTAACCAGTTGGCGACATCCAGGCCCTGATCGCTGATCGATGCGATCGCGGCGGTTTCCTGTGCCTGTTGCTCGGTTAATTGCGGCAGGATGGTCGGCAAGCGCGATGCGATCATCGATTTGCCGGTTCCGGGCGGTCCCAGCATGATCAGATTATGTGCGCCGGCCGCGGCAATCTCGAAAGCCCGCTTGACGTGATATTGACCGTGCACATCGGCAAAGTCTACGTCGATGGCCTTTACGGCCTGCTGTTCCTGCTGAAACTCGGTCTGTATCAGATGTTGTCCGGTCAGATGGGAGCACACTTCCAGCAAATGCCTGGCCGGAACGATTTCAATATCCTTGACCAGCGCCGCTTCGGCGGTGTTTTCCTTGGGCAGGATCAGTTTGCGGTCATTGTTTCGGGCTTGTATCGCAATCGGCAATACGCCGTTGATCGCCCGCAGTTCGCCGCCCAATGACAGCTCGCCGACACATTCGTAATGATGCAAGTGAGCTACCGGAATCTGGCCGGACGCCGCCAGTATGCCCAAAGCGATAGCCAGATCGAATCGTCCGCCTTCCTTGGGCAAGTCGGCAGGCGCCAGATTGATAGTAATGCGCTGCATCGGAAACTCAAACTTGGAGTTTAATATCGCGCCCCGGACGCGATCCTTGCTTTCCTTAACCGCAGCTTCCGGCAAACCGACAATATTAAGCGTCGGCAGGCCGTTGGAAATATGGACTTCAACGGTCACCAACGGCGCTTCTATGCCGGAGCGACCGCGGCTGTAGACGACGGCTAACGACATGGCGATTTACCGACAGCGCGATCAGTCGTCAATCGGTTCTTCTTTGCTTGGAGGAAACACTTCTTCCTTGTTCAACAGCTGCTGTTCCATCGCGGCGACACGTTTTTCGAGGTCTTCGAGCTTCGAGCGGGTTTTTGCCAAAACCATCTTTTGTACTTCAAACTCTTCGCGAGTCACCAGGTCCAGCTTGTCTAATGCGCCTTGCAAAATGGCATGGAAGCTTTTTTCAAGATCGTCTTTCAGGCCGCTCAAGCCGGGAGGTATCGCGCCAGCCAGACGGCTGGCAATATCATCAAAGGATTTAGGATCAAACATTATCGCAATCTCATATTATGGTTGGGCGGGTAACCTAATAAAAGCATCACCACGAAGGCACGAAGAACACGGAGAAAAGCAAAGTAAAAACCTTCGTGTTCTCTGTGTCCTTCGTGGTGAAAATCACTTATAAATTAAACGCTTTTTTAACAAACTCAGGCTGGGCCAAAGCTGCTTTGTGTATATCGATGTTGTAGTAAGTCGTGTCGAACGGTTTGTTCGCACTGTCCGATTCCCTGAACTTGCTCAGATCGCCTTTGCTAGCAATCGTTGCGCTCCACCAGCCTGACGGATACAAACATTGCGGAAAGAACAAGGTTTGCAGATGACTTAAACCGGCATTGCTCATCGCGTCGCGCATTTCGCCGATCAGTTTCATGTGGTACAGAGGCGACTCGCTTTGCTGAACGACTATGCCGTTTTCAGACAGACAGGCAAAACAGTCGCGGTAAAACTCTTCGCTGAACAAGCCTAAAGCCGGGCCGACCGGATCGGTGCTGTCGACGATAATAATATCGACCGAGTTCGGCGCCGCATCTTTGACCCATTTAATGCCGTCGATAAACTTCAAATCGGCCCTGGGATCGTTATTGGATTCGCACAATTCGGGGAAATAGATTTCCGCAAGGCGCGTGACCCGTTCATCAATATCAATCTGCACGGCTTGTTCCACCGAAGGGTGCTTCAACACCTCTCTTAATGTACCGCAGTCGCCGCCGCCGATAATCCATACTCTTTTTGGATCGGGATGAGTGAACAGAGCCGGATGGCTCATCATTTCATGGTAAAAAAAGTTGTCGCGGGTCGATACCATCGTGCAACCATCAATGATCATCAAGTTGCCGAAAGTTTCGGTCTCATAGATCTCAAGGTGTTGGAACTCGGATTGCTCCTCGTGTAACTTCTTTTTAATTTTTAGGGAAAAGGCCGAGCCGGCGTCTGCGTGTTGCTCGGTAAACCATTCGGATGGGTTCATAGTGTGGATTCCTGGAAAATAAACGCATAAAGATTCGATCATTATATTAGAATTCGGCATCTCACGGCACAACGGAGTTAATAAAGTTGAATTTAAGTCAAAGCAAAACCTGGACGACCAGTCAATCCGCCCAAACCTACGCGATAGACAGTTGGGGACAAGGCTATTTTTCGATCAATGCCGAAGGGCATGTCAGCGTAAAGCCCAGTTCCGATAAAGACGTGGAACTGGATTTGTACGAAATCGCCCAATCGCTGAATGACAAAAAGCTGTCCTTGCCGGTGCTGGTGCGCTTTACCGATATTTTAAAAGACCGCGTTAGCCAGCTGTCCAATGCTTTTAAAAAAGCCTGCGTCAATAACGATTATCAGGGCCGCTATACGCCGGTTTATCCGATCAAAGTCAACCAACAACGCAAAGTAGTTGAAGGCATTTTGGCGGCCGATAATATCGGCCTCGAAGCGGGCAGCAAGCCGGAATTGCTGGCGATTATGGCGCTGTCCAATAAAGGCGTGGTGGTCTGCAACGGCTACAAGGACCGTGCTTATATCCGACTGGCGCTGATCGGCCTGAAAATGGGCCTGAACCTGTATCTGGTCATTGAAAAGCCGTTGGAGCTGGAATTGATTATCGAGGAAGCGGCGCGCCTGAATATCAAGCCGCAACTGGGCGTCAGGATCAGGCTGTCCAGCATCAGCGCCGGAAAATGGCAAAACAGCGGCGGCGAAAAATCAAAATTCGGTCTTCATGCCCCTGAATTGCTGCTGCTGATCGAACGCCTCAAACAAACCGGTTTGCTGGATACGCTGAAACTGATGCACTTTCACATGGGTTCGCAAATCGCCAATATTCACGACATCAAAGTGGCGCTGAAAGAAGCCGGGCAGTTTTATGTTGAGCTGCATCGTCTGGGCGCTAATGTGAAAATCGTCGATGCGGGCGGCGGGCTGGGCGTGGATTACGACGGCAGCCATTCGCGGCGCGAATCGTCAATCAATTACAGCCTGGATGAATACGCCCAGAATATCGTGCGCAGCTTTGCCGATATTTGCGCGGAAAAGCAGGTGCCGCAGCCGGACATCATCACCGAATCGGGCCGCGCGCTGACCGCCCATCATGCGGTATTGATCACCAACGTAACCGATATTGAATCGGTTTACGCCAACCACGCCGAGCTGCAAGCCCTGCCGGAGCCGGACAACCTGGTCGAGCATTATCATGATGCGCAGTTCGACTTATCGGAAGCCCGCGCCCAATTTACCCAGGACAAACTGAGCATTACCGGACTGGCCGAGGCGGAGAACAACTATGCGCTGCTGTGCAGGCAGCTTCAGGCCAAGCTGAACCCGAATAACCAAAGCGAAGCCGCGATATTGCAGGAGCTGAACGAGAAACTGGCCGACAAGGTGTTTTGCAATTTCTCGCTGTTCCAGTCCATGCCTGACATCTGGGGCATCGAGCAAATCTTTCCGATCATGCCGATCCACCGGCTGGACGAACAGCCCACGCGCCGCGCCGTGATCCAGGATTTAACCTGCGATTCCGACGGCCGCATCGACCAATATATCGACGGGCAGAATATCGAAAAAACCCTACCGGTGCATGAAATCGACAGCAACGAGCCGTACCTGATCGGCTTTTTCATGCTCGGTGCGTATCAGGAAATATTGGGCGACATGCACAACCTGTTCGGCGATACGCATTCCATCAACATCGAACTCGACGAACAGGGCTACCATTTTTACGACCTGCACGAAGGCGATCATGTCGATGACCTGCTGAATTATGTGCATATCAACAGCGAAGAGTTAAAGGCCGCTTACCGAAACAAGCTGGCCAACAGCGAGCTCAGCGAACAGCAACGGCAGGACTATGAGCAGGAACTGATTGCCGGGCTGACGTCTTATACTTATTTGGCCAAATAAAAGTTACTCAACCCTACAGATTCAACAAGGGAGAAAACTGATGACTATTTCGCATGTATTCGACACGTACGCAAAAACCGCAGATGGCAGGAAGCTGCATTTTAACGTGGTATTGGACGAAGAAGACCAGCAAAAAGCGATCGATTACGCCAAACAATGGCTGACCAGCATCAATCTGGAAGATGCCGTCGTCACCCCGGAGAACTGTTACTTCTATCACAGCGTCGAAGCCCCGGCAGCCATGAGAGCCGACATCGACAAACAGGGATACGCTATTTACAAAATGGAAGGATGCCCCAAATAACGCAAACCGGTTACATTCAAGCAACCGTGGAGAAATAGCATGAAAGCAGGCATGATCGGCCTCGGTGCAATGGGCATCGGCATGGCTAAAAATATCGCCAAGGCCGGATATTTGACCGGCGTTTATAACCGCACCACGGCAAAGGCGCAAAACCTGGCCGAAAACTTGGGCGTCATCGCCTTCGATCAGCCGGAAGAATTGGCTGCCAACGTCGATGTCGTGCTGATTTGCGTCTCCGCCGATCAAGATGTGCTGGCAATGGTTGAGGAGATAGCCCTTACCATCAAGCCCGGCAGTATCGTCGTCGATATGTCTACGGTCAGCAGCGATACCGCAAAACAAGCCGCCGCGATGCTGGCCGAAAAACAGGCGGCTTTTCTCGATGCGCCGGTATCCGGCGGCGTCGAAGGCGCCAAAAACGGTACGCTGGCGATGATGGTCGGCGGCGCTGCGGAGACCCTGGAACAAGCCCGCCCTGTGCTGGAAGCCATGACCGGACGCATCATGCACATGGGGCCGACCGGTTCCGGCCAGGCCGCCAAAGCGGTCAACCAAATCATGGCCGCGGGCATCAATCAGGCAGTGACTGAAGCATTGGCTTTCGCACAGGCTCAAGACCTGCCGATGGATAAGGTCATCGAAGTCATCTCCGGCGGCGCCGCAGGCAACTGGTTTTTGCAGCATCGCGGCGCGACCATGACTCAAGGTGTCTTCGCGCCGGGCTTTAAACTGGCGCTGCATCATAAAGACCTGCTTATCTGCCAAAGCATGGCCAAGAAAACCGGCGCATCGACCACGCTAATTGATATGACGATTGCCGATTACGAGCTGTTAATGGAAGGAAATCACGGCGATGAAGATATTTCAGCATTGTATCGCTTAAAGGCTGAGATTCGGATTGAAAATTAACCTAGACCTGTTAAAGTCAGGCGTACTTTAACTCTAACCGAGGATCAGCTATGCATCATTACAAACAATACCAATGCAGCGTTTGCGGCCATATCTATGATGAAGTGGAAGGCGACCCGGATACCGGCATTGCTCCGGGCACTTTATGGGAAGATATTCCTGATGATTGGCGTTGCCCGGAGTGCGGCGCGGAAAAAAGCGCATACAATCTATTGGCCTAATTAATTCTTGTCAGGAAACACTATGCAGATTGTCATCATCGGCTCGGGCGTGGCCGGCGTCAGCTTTGCCGAAAAATACCACGCATTATCTCCCGATGATGACATTACGCTGGTAACCCGTGAACGCGACGGCTATTATTCGCGGCCGCTGCTGTCCCGCGGTTTCACCATGGCCGATATCGAACAAACCATCATACTGAAGCCCTTTGACAAACTGCGCGAAGCTAACATCAAAGTGCTGTGCGGCGTGGACGTAACGGCCATTGACCGCGCCAACAAATCCATAGCCGTCCATGCCGATGGCCAGGACATCACGCTGCACTACGATAAGCTGATACTCGCGCAAGGCTCTTCCGCGTTCATTCCGCCGCCATACAGGCCGAATGAAAAGCTGTTTTTTTGCTTGAACAGCCTGGTTGATTTGAAGGCATTGCGTCATTTTCGGCAAGATTTTTTAAACCAAAGCCAGCGCCCCAACTGGGCGATTGTCGGCGGCGGCTTGATCGGCTGCGAAGTGGCATCCGATTTGGCGGTGGCGGGAGATGACGTCACCCTGTTTCATGCATCGGACCGGCTAATGGAACGTCAGCTGGTGCCCGAGGATTCGGCATTATTGCAAAAGGTGTTGCAGGATTCCGGCGTCAAGGTATTGCTCAATCAGGCGGTAAAAGAATTCACCAAGGAAAATGACAAGGTTGGCGTCAAAACTGACGTAACCGCCGAGTTTGACGTCTTGCTCGTCGCTTGCGGATTCAAGCCGAGAACCGAGCTGGCCGAATCGGCAGGCCTTGAGATAGGCCGCGGGATCAAAGTTAACCAACAGCTGCAAACCAGCGACGAGTCCATTTACGCGCTGGGCGATGTCGCCGAATTGCCGAACGGAAAGCTTTATGCCTTCATTTTGCCGATACGCAATCAAGCCTTATGGCTGGCGGAATTTCTGGCCGGACAAAGACAGGATGATTGGAAACCACCGGTTTTCACTCCTAAAGCCAAGGTACATGGCTTTGAAGCAGTTCATCCTTATAATGTTTGATGTTGAAAAAAGAATTATGCTTTTCCATCCATGATCCAAAACCGCTACTCTGACGCGGAATGCGCCGCCATTTATCGAGTCATTTTCGAGCGGCGCGATATGCGTCATTTTTTGCCCGACCCTATTGCTCCCGAATTACTGATGCGACTGCTGAATGCCGCGCATCATGCGCCCAGCGTCGGGTTTATGCAGCCGTGGCGGTTTATGCGCATCAGCTGCCCGGAACTTCGCAAAGCCATACACGCGCTGGTCGAGCAGGAACGACTCCGCACCGCCAAAGCTTTGGACGAGCGCGAAGACGAGTTTATGAGACTGAAAGTGGAAGGTATACTGGAATGTCCGGAGGTACTGATTGCCGCCTTGTGCGAACAGCGGGAGCAGTATATATTCGGCCGCCGCACCTTGCCGGAAATGGATCTGGCGTCCTTGGCCTGCGCCATACAAAACATGTGGCTGGCGGCGCGGGCGGAAGGCATCGGCCTGGGCTGGATATCGATGTTTGAACCGGAAGCCTTGAAGACCCTGTTAAACATGCCCGAAGACAGCCGGCCGTTCGCGGTTTTGTGCCTCGGCCATGTCGATAAATTCTACGACAAACCGATGCTGGAACAAGAGCAATGGGCGGATCGTAAAGACCTGAAAGATTTATTATTTGAAAATGTTTGGAATACACCGTGCCGCTAAATTTCGCCGTTCGCCCGCTTGCATCAACACTGAAAACTTCTTTACAAGCCAAAATCGACCAGAAAACCAAACCGCGTGGCTCTTTGGGCCAATTGGAAGCCCTGGCCTTACAAGTCGGATTATGCCAAAACAGCCTGACCCCCCGCTTAAACAAACCGTGCATGATCATTTTTGCCGGAGATCACGGTATCGTTGAAGCCGGAGTCAGCGCTTATCCGCAAAGCGTTACCGCGCAAATGATTGCCAATTTTCTGGCCGGCGGCGCAGCGATCAGTGTTTTTGCCAGACAGCACGGCATCGAATTATTGATTGTCGATGCGGGCGTTAACGCCGACTTGAATAGTCATCCCAAGCTGATTGATGCCAGCATCGGCAAAGGTACCCAGAACTTTCTGACTCATCCTGCGATGACTCTCGATGAATGTTTTAAAGCCCTGCAAGAGGGAGCGGAGCAAGTTTCCCGGCAATATAAAAGCGGCTGCAACTGCATCGGTTTTGGCGAAATGGGCATCGGCAACACTTCATCCGCAGCCGTGCTGATGCACCGTTTAACCGGTCTATCGCTGGTAAGGTGCGTAGGCCGCGGCACCGGCTTAAATGACGGGCAGTTGCAGCACAAGCTGGTGGTATTGCAGCGGGCTTTGAATAAACATAGAGATGTTATCGAACCCTTGGACGTACTGGCCACTTTCGGCGGCTTTGAAATCGCGATGATGGTCGGGGCTTACCTTAAAGCCGCCGAGCTGGGCATGCTTATCTTGGTCGACGGCTTTATTGCCGGCACCGCGCTGTTAGTCGCCAGCAAATTGTACCCGCATGTGCTGGATTATTGCGTATTCAGCCATGTTTCCAGCGAACAGGGGCATCAGGCGTTATTGAACCAGTTCAATGCCAAGCCCTTGCTGAACCTGGAACTGCGCCTGGGCGAAGGTTCCGGCATTGCTTTGGCCTACCCGCTGGTGCAATCGGCGGTCGCGTTTTTGAACGAGATGGCTACGTTTGCTGAGGCAGGGGTTGATCATTGAGAAATCAGGCTAAAGGCCAAGGCAAAAGATCCAAGACTTTCTACCTTGGGCTTTTAACCTGATTAAAAATCATTCTTCTCGTTTCCATGCGCTACGTCCTGAAATGCTACAATCATCGTCAAAGCTTCATATAACGTAACGAGAAGTATTAGATTAATCTTTTAAGACCTCTCAAAACTCTCGGAGACACAATCATGCTTAGCAGCCAAGAGCTTTACCAACAGGTTAGCCATTTGCCCCCATTAGAAAAATTGCGTTTAGCGGAATTATTACTGGCAGATTTAGATATACCCAATCCGGAAATCGATGCTATCTGGCGTGAAGAAGCACAAAAAAGATGGCAAGCTTATAAAGCGGGTGAGCTAAAAACAGTCAGCTATGAAACGGTCATGCAAAAATACCAATGAAAATACCATCGTTCCCACGCTCCAGCACTCGTCGTTATACACATTTCGACGTAGGCCGGAAACGCCAGCCCTGCGCTTAACGCGCGGACAGGCTTATTCCGGCCTACGTCCAAGTCAACGTCCATGCCTTGAACAAACTTGTGTATAACGACGAGCGCTCCAGCGTGGGAATGCAGCTATTCCTGTTAGCCATAAGCTTTTACACCCGACTTCCCCATCCTCAAATCCAGGATTACAAGCAGCTGCCTCAGGCAGCGGTTTATTTGCCGTTGATCGGCTGGCTGGTCGGCGGCATCTGCGCTTTGGTATTTTACCTAGCTGATTTTCTTTGGCCGCAGACGACTGCGGTGATCCTGGCGTTAATTGCCGGCATCTTGCTGACCGGCGCATTGCATGAGGACGGCTTTGCCGATGTCTGTGACGGTTTCGGCGGCGGCATGAACAAAACGCGCATCCTGGAAATCATGAAAGATTCCCATATTGGGGTTTACGGCTTTCTTGGGCTGTTGTTGTTGTTGTCGTTGAAGGCCAGTGTACTGACCGGCATGCCTGCCGTTGCCGTGCCTTGGGTGCTGTTGGCCGGGCACAGCGTCAGCCGTCTGCCGCCGTTGATGCTGATGCAGCGTTACAACTATGCGCGTGAGCATCACAGCAAAGCCTCAAGCGCCGTTTACCGGCCCAATTTCCGGGAACTGGTTTTTGCCGCCGCCATAGCGTTGTTGCCGCTGGCGTTGCTGCCGGTATTGTCCGCGCTGGCCATCATTCCGGTCCTGCTTGCTACCTTGCTCTTGGGACATTATTTTTACCGCCGCATCGGCGGCTATACCGGCGACTGCCTGGGCGCAAGCCAGCAAGTTGCCGAAACTGTTTTTTATTTAAGCATGAGTGCCCTATGGAAATTTATTTGATTCGCCACACCCAAACCGCGACCGATCCGGGGTTGTGTTACGGACAAAGCGATATTGCCCTGGCCGACAGTTTTCCCGACGAGATGGCAAGCCTGCACGACAAGCTGCCCGAGTTTGACGACAACTGTAAGGTTTTTAGCAGCCCGTTAACGCGCTGCCTGCAACTGGCCGAAACTTTTTCGGACACGGTGACCACCGATGAACGCTTGCAAGAGCTTAATTTCGGCGATTGGGAAGGCCAGCGTTTTGATGATATCGATGCCGATGTTTTGCAGCATTGGACCAGCAACTTCGTCACCGCGGCCCCGCCCCAAGGCGAAAACTTTGAGGATTTGTACCAGCGTGCAGGCAGCTTCTGGCAGGATTTGCTGGCGACTGAGGCCAAACAAGTTTTAGTGGTAACCCATGCAGGTATTATTCGTGCTTTGCTGGCGCGCGCTTTGAACCTGCCGCTAGCCAACTCGTTTCAACTGCGGATTGATTCAGGCTCTGTGCATAAACTGCGCCGAGCGGACGATTACCTTTACGTCGAATACATCAATTTATAAATGAACATGGAAAAATCATTTCGTCCACGAAAAACACAAAAAGCACGAAAATTTTCAAAGACATGCCAAGTTGTTGACTGCCACCCAAATGACGGATGGCTAAGTCAATGTAATGCCTCGGTTTGTTTCGTGTCGCCTAGAGGCGCCTACTTTTGGCTTTCGTGTTTTTCGTGGAAAAATTGCAGTTTTTAGAATGAACCACGGCGGCAATATTTACCCATTCGCCGAGCGTCTCGGTTGCCTGCCGGAACAGGTGCTGGACTTTTCGGCCAACATCAACCCGAAGCAGGCAGTCGATTTAAGTTGTTTGCAAAACGTATCGCTGTCGCCGTACGCCGACCCCGATTACAGCTTGCTAAAACAGGCGATCAACCGGCGCTATCCGATTCCCGATGGCGTCGATATCGAGCTGTTCAACGGCGCCAGCGCCGCTATCTTCGCCCTGTTGCGTCGCTTGCAGCCGAATGACTTGGTCTTGTATACGCCTTTGTACGGCGAATATGCGCATATTGCCGGGGAGCTGGGTTGTACAGTGCATAACATCAACCGGTTCAATGGGGTCATGGCCGATATCCCCGAACACAGCACGGTGATTTTTGTGAATCCGTCCACGCCGGACGGCCAGCTCTATGGCTTGCAGGACTTGCTGGCCAAATGGCAGGCGGCAGATTGCACGATTATTATTGATGAGTCGTTCCTGGACTTCTGTCAGGCCGATTCGGTAGCAGAACAGATAACCGATTACGATAAACTTTATGTCATCAAATCGTTAAGCAAGTTTTACGGCTGCGCCGGTATCCGCATCGGTTTTATCTGGGCGGCGACAGCGGCAATAAAAGAACTGCAACGCTTTGAACCGGCATGGAAGTTATCCAGCCTGGACATGGCCTATATGCAGCAGGCGCTGGCAAACACTGCGTTCATCGAACAAACCCGCGAACAGACTTCGCAGTTACGCGCTTTACTGCATCAGGCGCTGCAAGATTCCGGCCTGTTCGATAAGATTTATCCGGGACAGGCCAATTTCCTGCTGGCTCGTCTTACCAACCTCAACGGCTATCAATTGCAGGCGCAACTGGCATCCTCGCGGATTTTAATCCGCGTCTGCGACAATTTTGAGGGCCTGGATAAAAGCCATGTGCGCTTTGCAGTCAAAGATGAGCAGGCCATAGCCCAACTTGCCCGCAGCTTTGAGAATATTAAAAATAACCACGAAGGACACAGAGGACACGAAGAAAATATAAAGTAACTGTAGGCCGAAATACGCCTGCTTGAGCAAAAGCGAAAACTGGCGTTTCCTAGATTACTGCATGAAATTGCCGGAAACGTCCGCCCCGCGCTACGCTTGGTCGGCCTTATTCCGGCCTACGCCATAGAGTTCGGCTTGTCCACAGCTTTGAAAATATTAAAAATAACCATGAAGAATAAATACTTAACGCTTCGTGTTCTTCGTGCCCTTCGTGGTGCACATAACCTTTCGAATAAACATCAATGAAACCATTAGCCGTCTTCGGTACCAGTTCTGACGCCGGAAAAACCACACTGGTCATGGCCTTGTGCCGGATTTTTGCCGACCGCGGCCTGAGTGTCGCGCCATTCAAAGCGCAGAACGTGTCCAATAATTCTGCGGTTACCAAAGAAGGGCGGGAGATTTCCAGGGCGCAATGCCTGCAAGCCGAGGCCGCGCGGGTGGAACCGAGTTACCTGTTCAATCCGGTGCTGCTTAAATCGCATGGCAACGGTTCGGTGCAGGTGATCATCAACGGGCTGGTCTATCAAAACCAGTCGATTGCAGCCTATTACGCCGAAATCGACAGACTGAAAGCTGAGGTTCAGCAGGCATTTTCCCAGCTTCAGCAGGACTACGACTTGATCGTTGCCGAAGGCGCGGGGTCGCCGGTCGAGCTGAATTTATTGAACAAGGATTTGTCCAATACCTTTGTTGCGAACCGTTTCAACACCAAGAACATCCTGGTCGCGGACATCGAACGCGGCGGTGTGTTTGCGTCGATTTACGGCACGCTGGAATTGATGGACCCGATCATGCGCAGAAATCTGATCGGCGTGGTGGTCAACAAGTTTCGCGGCGACCGGCGCTTTTTCGACGAAGGCGAAAAGATTATCCACGAACGTTTCGGCGTTCCCGTTTTGGGGGTGCTGCCGTTTCAGCCGCTGAACATCGATATGGAAGATTCCCAATCGCTACGCAATTACCAGCAACGCCTGGACAACGCCAAGATCCGCGTCGCGGTGATCGCCTATCCGGGCCTGAGCAATTACAACGATCTCGATGTACTGATGGGCGATCCTGAGCTTTATGTCGAACTGATCCATGCCTACCGACCGCTGCCTAGCTTTGATATGGTGCTGCTGCCGGGCAGCAAGACTGTGATCCGCGATTTGCACTGGCTGAAAAATCAGGGCCTGTTCAAAGAGATTCAACAATTCAACAAATCGGTGTTCGGCATCTGCGGCGGCTACCAAATGCTCTGTCAAAGCCTTCACGACCCTGATGCGCTTGAGCATGATATTGCGATTGTCGAAACAGGCTTGAATCTTATCGACGATACCGTCATTTACCAAAGCCCCAAAATCCTGAAGCGCGGACAGTACCCGCTGTTTTTATATAAAGCGATCAGCGGCTATGAGATTCATTGCGGACGCATGGACAAGTACCCGCTGTATTATCAAAGCGGCTTTGCCTGCGGCACCCATGTGCATGGCGTGTTTGATGACGATGCGTTCCGCACCGATTATTTTAAAGCCATCAATCCGCAGTATCAGGGCTATGCCTATGCCGATTACCGTGAAGCCGAAATACAGGGCTTTGCCGATATGGTCGAAAAAAATCTGGATATAACCGCCATCTTGCAAGCGTTACAGGCGGACTGATGTTTTTTGAACTGGCGGCGCTGGCTTATTTGGTCGATCTGATTTTCGGCGAATTCCCGTGCAAGCACCCGGTGGTGCTAATGGGAGATTTTATTTCTGCGTTTGAACGGCGCTTTTACCGCGACCGAATTTTGCCCGGTGCGCTATTGGTGATCAGCTTAATCGCCTTGGTCTTATCGGTCAGCATTACGCTGGTTTATTTATGCAGCTTTTTACCGGCTGGGTTGGCGCTGATCATTTTGGCGATATTTGCGTCCACCGGGCTAGCCATGAACATGCTGCATAAAAGCGTCGCCGCCCTGTTAACCACCAAGCAACCCAAACAGGCGTTAAGTTATCTGGTCAGCCGCGACACCCAGGACATGACCGAAACCGACATTTACAAAGCCGGGCTGGAAACCTGGGCGGAAAACCTCAGCGACGGCGTGATCGCGCCGTTGTTTTATCTGCTGCTGTTTGGCTTGCCGGGCATTGCCGTATATAAAGCCGTCAATACCATGGATTCAATGATTGCCTATAAAACCGAACGTTATTTTTATTTCGGCAAAACGGCGGCGATAGTCGACGATATTGCCAATTACCTTCCTGCACGGCTGACCGCCTTGCTGATCGTTTTATTGGCAAAAGACAAACGACACGCCTGGCGCTGCCTATGGCGGGACGGCAATAAACTGGAAAGCCCGAATGCAGGCTATCCCATCGCGGCAATGGCCGGTGCGTTGGGCGTTGCCTTGGGCGGGGATGCCAGCTACCACGGCCAAATCAAACATAAACCGACACTCGGCTTGCCGGTCAATCCGGTCGATAAATCCACATTATCCAAAGCGTTAAAAATGAAAACAGGCATTAATCTGATCGTTCTCAGTTTTTTGGCAACAGGAGCCTTGCTGTCATGAAAACATTGTTCACAGGCGGCATCAAAAGCGGCAAGTCCCGGCTTGCGGAGGCCTATATTTTAGAGCTGGCGGCAACGGGAAAACCTTACTATCTGGCCACTACCGAATTCTTTGACGACGAGATGCGGGAACGTGTCCGCATTCATCAACAGCGCCGCCAGGACGCGTTTATCACTATCGAAGAGCCCGTTAAACTGTTTGAAGCACTGCAGAAATGCCAAGGGCCGATATTGGTTGAATGTATCTCGATGTGGCTGAATAACCTGCTTTATCACCAAGTTCCAGAAACGGACATTTTACAGGAATTGGAAGCGGTGCTATGTTTACCATCGTCTATGGTACTGGTGCACAATGAAGTCGGGCTGAGCGTCATTGCCGACAACCGTCTGGCCCGGCAGTTTGTCGATCTGTCCGGCAAAGCCGCGCAATTAATGGGCCGACATTGCGATCAGGTATTTTTTTGCAGTGCGGGCTTAAAGATGAGGATGAAATAGTGCTCTCGGGTGCATAATATATGTTCCGTATCAACCCACACATTTACCAAGAGACGCACGTGAACCACACAAGCTATAAACGCTTATTTAAACTGACTTTGACGCTCATGCTTGCCGGATGCGCGAGCGACCCGGCCATTAAAACTGATGCCCCGCATCCTAATTCCGTCACGGCTGTTCCCCGCCACTCCGCTGAAATTCAAGCGCAAGCCTTCCCTGGACCTTATACCAACTCGCTGCCGGTAAGAAACTTTATCCGGCATATGGTGCTTGAACACAGCTTTTCGGAAAGCTATTTAAAAGATTTATTTTCCAAGGCCAAGCGCCTGGATTACGTTATCCGTCTTGAAAGCCCGGAGCCCTATCACGGCCCCAAGCCGGCTCATCCCAAGTCAGGAGGCTGGACGCGTTACCGTCAGCAATTTCTTACCGAGGCGCATATCAATGACGGCGTAGCCTTTTGGAGCAACAATGCCGATACCATCCAAAAAGCCAGCGCGACTTACGGCGTCGATCCCGAATATATCGTCGCCATTATCGGCGTGGAAACTTTTTTTGGCCGTAACGTCGGCAAAACCCGTACCCTTGATGCTCTGACGACGTTGGCATTCGATACTCACCGGCGCGCCAAATTTTTTACGCAGGAGCTGGAAAATTTCCTGCTGATGACCAGGGAAGAAAGCTACGATCCGCTGCAACCGGTCGGTTCCTGGGCAGGGGCAATGGGCCTGGGTCAATTCATGCCCAGCAGTTTCCGCACCTTGGCGGTCGATTTCAACAACGACGGACACCGCAATCTTTGGGATCAATGCGATGCCATCGGCAGCGTCGCGCATTACTTTTCGCGTAACGGCTGGCAGCGCAGCATGCCGGTCGCCAATCAAACTAAAAACTATAACGGCGACTCGACTATTGAGCTAAGCGCAATTCATGGCAGTGAATACTGGCACGTCCACCCCAATTTTAAGGTGATTAAAAAATACAATAACAGCGACAAATACGCGATGGCGGTGCATCAATTGGCGCAGGCTATTAAACAGCGGCATATGATGGTTGCAAACAACAGGCAAAACGGCCCGGATTCGCTAACGCTGTTGCAGAAGTAGTCACGAGACCAGGGCGGTTTTGATATAGACAGATCACCACAGAGGACTGCATGGACAGGAAATGATCCAGTCATTTCTCTGCATTCCCCACATCCCAGTGGGTTATGCAGAGGTACGACCCCATGATGGAGGACGACTGCACGGACGCAGGAGGTAGAGCACCAACAGTAGGCGCTCTAGGCGATGCATGGAGCAATTGCCGAGAGCACGGAGTTTTGCTAGTCTGCTGGTTCCCAAGCTGGAGCTTGGGAACCAGCAAAACGGCGCGTCCCTTTGATCATTCTGTTAGGCTATTTTTTGCAAGTGATGGAAATCTTGAATTGAATCCAGCTCATTTTTTTCTGCGGCTTGCGCTTTGTATAGATCCCATCGAATCTGCAGATTGAGCCAGAAATCCGCTGATATTCCGAAAAACTTTGCTAAGCGTAACGCGGTACTTGGAGTAACGCCGCGTTTTTGGTTTACAAGCTCATTGATCCGCTGATAGGGAACATGAATTGCGTTTGCAAGATCGCGCTGACTTATGTTCATCGGAACAAGAAACTCATCCCGAAGCATTTCACCGGGATGTGTAGGTGGTCTGTCGGTTGGAATACGAACCATATAGGCTCCTCTAATGGTAATCAGTGACTTCTACGTTGTAAGGGCCTGTTTTACTCCACATAAAACAAATCCTGTACTGTTCATTAATGCGAATGCTGTATTCGGCTTTTCTGTCTCCCGCAAGATTCTCAAGCCGATTACCGGGCGGAATTTTAAGTTCCTCTAACGATTGAACGGAATCAAGCTGGTCAAGTTTTCTTGCAGCAACTTGCCAGAGTGTTTGAGGACACGCTTTTCTCGCGGCTTTTGAATTGACACCATTGAATATGTCCTCGCTAGCTTAATCTTTGAATGATTCAATCATGGCTCATGGTAGCATGGATTCCATGCTACAGCGTAAGCGGTTTGATATTAACTCAAACCGGCGAACGGAAGCTGGGCTTCGGGAACAGGATCTCCAAGCAGAAAGCAGAAAGCAGAAAAATAGCATAGGGTGTGCTGAACACAGTGAAGCGCATCTTTCGCGAGCGATGCGCATCCTTTGGTTCTATATGACGGTCGCCAGCAACCGGCAGAATGGCTCGGATTCGCTGACGTTATTGCACAAGTAGTCAATAAAACCTGGGAGGTTCGATATGAATCACCACAGAGGACACACGAGAACGCCAGCGTAACGGGTTGGTTTGAAGTGACAGCGGAAAACCAATCCCGTTGGCGTGTTGGTTATATTTCTTCTAGGTAATCACGCAAGATTTCTAAGGCTTCAATTTGAAACTCAGGGTACAAGACCTTCAGCCTTTTAGGCTCATTTTGCGCAGGACGAAATTGTTCTTTCAACCACTCAAAATGTCCTGCGGCGATGTCAAAAGCTTTAGTCATATGAGGTACAGGAGCTTCGAAATTTGGGTTTCTGTGAGCAACGTAACCACTGCGAAAATCACACATTGATCGCCAGTACTCTATCCATTCCTGTTCAGAAAAACCCGAGGAGTCTTTGATTACTCGCCGAACCTCAGCGGTTACCTCTGGCTTGTGCTCTGCCGATAAATTCTTCCAATGGCTTTCATTACTATCTTGACCAAAAACCACACACCAATCAGATACAGCTCGAAGTAAATTAGTGTTCATAGTGTGGCACCAATAATCATGGCCTTTTTTTAATCGACCATAGTCTTGATGAATTGTTCGGTAATAAGCAAGGCTGCGGGTGAAGTGATACAGAAGATCCATTTGAATCTGCAGCACCTGTTGATTAATCCAAAACTTTTCGGTGATTAAGATCGTATCCATTCAAATATAACTAATGATTATAGTTGCTGTATATCATCCCTAGCCGGATGATATACAGCTTATTTTCATACGAGAAACTAAACCAACCCAATCAATTAAGTAACAGGCCGGTCTAAATCGAAGAACTCCGTGCTCTCCGTGTCCTTCGTGGTGAATGTAAGGCGCGCACAGCGCGTCCTACCAAACTAATGCGCCGTATCGTGATGCCATCTCGGCATCATGATGATGCAGTTAGGGTTAAGCCCCTGTTTCTTGAACGTGTCGATCGTGGCTTTGACTTCCAGCTTTTTCAGGTCGATGACCGTGATCGAACCGTCGCTCATGTCCGGCAAGTTTAAGAAGCTGTTTTGCACGATCGCGTACTGTTCGTCCGGGGTAATCACGACATGATGCGAGCCGCCCGCGGTCGGTATTGCTTTGATCAATGACGGCTTGTGCTTGTCGCTGATGTCGAAAACGTTCAGATAACCGGGGTTCGCGGTCGTGATGTACATGCGGTCGTTTTCGTCGTTGAAATAAATTTCCAGCGGTACGCCTTGCTTGACGGCATTGAAATCAAACACTTGCTGGAAATCGAAGTTCTTGTTGTCCGCGTTCCAGGTGCCGGTCCACACGGCACCGCCGAACATGGTGTTGACGTAAGCCACTGGCGGGTTCGAGCCGGGCAGGAACACCGCTTCGACCGGAGACACGCCGGACGGGGACGGTTTATCGGACAGTTTATGGCTGGATAACACGTTGCCGCTGGACGCTTCGATAACGGTGACAGTTTCACCGGCGTCGCTGAGATCCGTCGGACTCACTGTGCTGGTAATTATGATGCGGTCGATGTCGTCATTGATGCTGATACCGTGCGGATAGCGGATGAAGGCGTTTTCGTCATTGGCGGTAATCACTTTGATCGGCTTGTCGGTTTTCGCATCGCCGACGATCACGTTGCTTGAACCCATGCAGGTCATGTACCAGGTAAGATTGTCTTTGGAAAAAACCACGTCTTCGCCGACTTTACAGTCGGGCATGTCGACTTTTTTCGGGCGGAACGGCACATGGGTCATATCCATCACATGCAGGGCGCCGTTGCCCAACGAGGTGATGTAGGCTTTACTGAGGTCTTTGTTATAAAAAATATGATGGGCGACCAGATCGTTCGGCAGCGGGATGTCGTTGAGGATTTTGCCGAAGTTTTTCGATGCCGGGTCAACATCGATAATTGCGATACCTTCGCGTCTTGGGCTTTGGCCGGGTTTGCTTTCATAATTAGCCATCGCCAATATTTCCGCGTATCCCAGCACCGGGCTAAGCAATGCAGTGCAAACGAGCATGGAGCGAGCGATTTGTTTAATTTTTGGCTTCATCGGAGTGCCTCTGTTTATTGGTTGATTGACCAACCGGCTGCGCACATAGGCGGCCGGTCTCCTGCTACGGCAGATATTGTCAATGAATCATTCCGCAGTGGTGGGATCAATGATGGATCTGACTTGAGAGATGCGGTTAGCCGGAAATCCGCCTTTTTCGGCATGTTCTCTGACCGTTTCTTCGTTGGGCGCTATGTAGACGCAATACACTTTATCGTCGGTTACGTAGCTTTCCACCCATTGGATTTTCGGTCCCATTTCGGAAAGAACGCCGCAGGATTTCTGTGAAATATTTTGTAATTCGCGATAAGCGAGTGAACTTGCGCCGGGGATTTCGCGTTCAATAATATATTTTGGCATGTCTGTCTCCTGGTTAATGGTAAAAATAGTGGCTCGGCTTTTTAAAATACAATCATGATCGCGCTTTGAAAAAGTCCCCTAATAAATCCTGACAACACTGTTTAAGCGGTGCGGACGATTTTTCGATTTTCATTCTTAATAAGGCTCCCTGCCAAGTATTCACCAACAGGTCGGCCATTTCTTCAGCCGATTTGTCAGTTCTTATAGCGCCTTGTTGCTGGGCTTTGACTAGTCCTGATTGCAATAAGTCCCGATAGCGGTTTAGAGCGTCTTGCAGGGATTTTTGGCAAACATCGCTGGTGTCGCCAAGCTCACCCATTAAATTGCCCAGCAGGCAGCCGCCTTTGAAGTTCGCTTTCTCAAGCTCTGTAATACCCTCATTAAAGTAACGCTGTAATGCTCCGAGTGCGTCATCCTCAGACTGCTGCAAATGTCCGGTTAATTGTTTGATAAAAGGTTCGATATAGTGCTGGATAACTTCGGCCCCGAAATTTTCTTTGCTGCCGAAGTAATTGTAAAAAGAGCCTTTGGGAATCTGTACCGCATCCAGAATCTCTTTGAGTCCGGTCCCGTGGTAACCCTGCTCCATCAGCAAAGTTACGCCCTGATTTAGCAGATTTTCCCGGTTAATTTGTTTTTTCATAGATTCAGCCATATTTTTATAATACGACCGGTTGTCTCATATTGTCAAAAGATTTATTCTAAATGTAATATTTAGCCCATGAAAGTGCAAAAAGCATGGTGCATTGTTTTCTGGATCGTCTTGAGGCTTTAATGGAATGCACAATTTTCAGGAGCCGGCAAATTCAAGCTCAATGGCTATCAGGTTTGGTATCATAGACAATTAAATTCATTTCACAGGAACCAACATGGGCGACCAGGTTGAACGCGAACCTTTAAAATCCGACCTTATCCTGCCTTGGATCATCGTGGGCATAATGCTTGCTATGCTGGCGACTTATCTTATTGTCTGCCATACCTTGGGCGAGCAGTTGCAACAGCCGTTGCCGGAAGACCGTCGCATACTGTTTAGAACGATCTTTTATGTCATCGCCATCGTGACTTTTCCGCTGGCTAACTTGATCCGGCATATTCAGCTTCGATTGAATCAAACCATGCCTTATTCCCCAGAAACGCATGGCGCAGTGGCTACCGCAAAAAGCCGTTACCTGACGACTGTCCTCGTGTCCTTGGCGCTGGTCGAAGTTATCGGCGTTTTTGGCTTGGTCATGTTTATGCTGGGCGATGGTTTCAACACTTTATACATTTTCATCGGACTGTCGGCCCTAGGGCTGTTTTTATACCGGCCTAAAGTCGATGAATACTCTGAAATAATTGACGCAATCTCTGCAAAAAACCATGAATAATTTATTAGCCGACGCTGATATCTGCGTCAAATGCGGCTTATGCCTGCCGCACTGCCCCACCTACAATAAAACCCAAGACGAAAACGAGTCGCCTCGCGGCCGCATTGCGTTAATTCAGGCTTGGGCCGGAAAGCACTTGGACACATCAAAAAAGCTGGTTGAGCATATCGACAACTGTCTGCTATGCCGATCCTGCGAACGGGCTTGCCCTGCTGTGGTGCCTTATGGCCAGTTGATTAATAATTTTCGCGAACAGATCAGGGACGAGCGCGAGGCTACGCTGTCGGTGTCGCTGCTGAAAAAGATCACCCACAATAAAGCGGCCGGCCGTCTGGCGCAGTCGGGATTAAAGTTCTATCAAACCACTGCTTTGCAAAAAACGGCGCGGCTGCTCAAATTGCCCGAATTATTCAGGCTGGATAAAATTGATCGTCTGTTGCCCGACTATCATGAGCCCAAACCGTTGGCTCCGCTTTACCCGGCAACCACTGCTGTGAAAGGCAATGTAGGCTTGTTTGTCGGCTGCATGGGATCGTTGCTGGATCATGAAACTGTCGATGCAGCCATTAAGGTATTAACTGCTGCGGGATTTAATGTATCCATACCTGAACAGCAAACCTGTTGCGGTGCGCTGGATTTGCATGACGGTGACACTAAAATGTCCGACCATCTGGCAGCGGCCAATTGCAGCGCTTTTGCAGATGAAAGCCTGGATGCGATAGTGACCATCGCCAGCGGTTGCGGCAGTCAGATGCGAGAATACCGGCAGGCTGAGTTTGCTAAAAAAGTGGTTGATATTAGCCAGTTTTTAATCAAATCGGGCTGCGATCTCAGCGATCATTTGCTGCCATTGGCCGCATCGGTCTGCCTGCATACGCCGTGCTCGCTAAAAAATGTCATGCGCGAGGAGCAAGGGGCGTTAAAGCTGCTGCAACAACTTCCTGAGATCAAAATCAAGCCGCTGCCGGCGGCAATTCAATGTTGCGGCTCAGCAGGCAGCTATATGCTGGATCATCCGCAAATGTCCCAAGCTTTGTTAAACGATTTATTAAATGTGGCTCTAAAAGATCAGCCCGAGTATCTGGTCAGCTCCAACATAGGCTGCGCCTTGCATATCTCTGCGGGACTGAAAGAGAGAGGGGTTGCGCTTGAAGTGCTACACCCAATTACATTAATTGCGCGGCAATTAAAATGAAAAAATCCCGTTGCAGGCTCTTTGACATGACCTACGACGGGATTTGCTAAGGACGGAATTTATAAAGATTAATTAGGCCTTAACTTCATCATACCGCTGGCGGTAATTGTGACCATAAAATATTTCAGTCACTTCCTTATGCAGCTTGCTTTCTATTTCCGCTTTTTGCTCGTCAGTCAAATCGCACTCTTTCTCGAACAGATAATTTTCCAGCTCAGTTTCCTTGAGCATCATTTTGGTGTGGAAAATATTTTCCTGATACACGTTCACATCAATCATCTGATAGCTTTCCTGCGTATCCAACGCAATATAGTCCTGAATAGAGGTGATTTTGTGATCGATATAATGCTTCTTGCCTGAGATATCACGTGTAAAGCCGCGCACTTTATAATCCATAGTCACGACATCGGATTCAAAACTGTGAATCAGGTAATTGAGCGCTTTCAACGGCGAAATCCGGCCGCAGGTGGAAACGTCAATATCGGCACGAAAGGTGCTAATGCCGTTATCAGGATGGCTTTCAGGATAAGTATGCACGGTAATATGGCTTTTATCCAGATGCGCCAGCACGGTATCAGGCAAGGGGCCTGGCGACTGGCTGTTCATGCTCGGCGGAGGCGGTGCTTCGCCCTCAGAGATCAGCATAGTGACGCTGGCACCTTGCGGCTCATAGTCCTGGCGAGCAATATTAAGAATTTGCGCACCGATGATTTCGGCCACATCCTTAAGAATTTGGGTCAATTTATCGGCATTATAAGCTTCATCGATATACTCGATATAAGCCTGCTGCTGTTCAGCCGGAGCGTAGCAGATATCATATATATTGAAACTGAGCGACTTTGTCAGATTATTAAAGCCGTGTAATTGCAATTTATTCAAAATAGTTAAACCTCGATAACTTCAAAATCATGGGTGATTTCCACCGCTTTGCTTAGCATAATGGATGCCGAGCAATATTTTTCTGCGGATAACTTTACCGCTCTTTCAACAGCCGCCGCCTTTAAATCATGGCCGGTAACAATAAAATGCAGATGGATTTTGCTAAATACGCTCGGGATGGCATCCACCCGTTCGGCAGTGACTTCTGTTTCACATTTAACAATGTCATTTCTGCCTTTTTGTAAAATCTGCACCACATCAAAAGACGAACAACCGCCCAAGCCCAGCAAAAGCATTTCCATAGGACGTATGCCCAAATTACGACCGCCGTGGTCGGGAGGACCATCCATAATTACAGCATGTCCGCTGCCGGTTTCGCCGACGAACATTACGCCATCGACCCATTTAACTGTTACTTGCATTTTTTTTCCCGGTTAAAAATGACGCATAGAGTAGCATAAAATCACTTATTGCCAGAGTAACAATGTTGATTTTTTTGTTAAAATCCTGCATTGTCTACGGATTTACTACAGCACGGATGACAATTGAATTGTTGCTATGACACTTAAAGTCCAAGAAAACCACAATAAAGAAGCGCTGGAGCATTTCTTACGTTTTTGCCATATAAAAAAATACCCAGCCAAGACCACTATCATTCGACCTGGCGATATAGGTGATCGGTTGTATTTTATCATAAACGGGTCGGTGAGTGTTTGCGTGGAAGACCCCGACGGAGGACATGAACTGATTCTCGCTTACTTAAATAAAAATGAATTTATCGGTGAAATTGGCATTTTTAGAACAACCGAAGCGCGAAGTGTGAGTGTTAAAACACGTGGTGAATGCCATTTGGCTGAAATAAGCTACGAACGACTTCGGCAGATTTTGAAAAAAGAACTCATGGCGCATGCCTATGACATATTTTTTATGATTGGCGAACAATTATCGGCACGGCTATTAAACACGAGCCGTAATTTACAAGACTTGGCGTTTATGGATGTTGAAGGGCGAATTGCCCGAACCTTACTCGATCTGTGCAAAAGTCCCGAGGCAATAACGCATCCTGACGGGATGCAGCTGCATATCTCCAGACAAGAAATCGGCCGCATGGTCAGCTGCTCCAGAGAAATGGCCGGGCGCGTTCTAAAAGAGTTGGAAAGCAAAAAACTGATTAGCGCACACGGCAAAACCATTGTAGTGTTTGGCACACGGTAAACCCTGAAAACATCTTCTACCCCTGGAGCGTAGTCTCCGCCATCTCAGCCAGTCATCGACAATTGCTTCCCATTTAAAGCACTCTTCGCTGTTTTCCTACATGAATTTCAGCCTTGTCGTATCGGCGACTTGGCTGACGACGCCCCCCACTCAACCCAGCTTACTCTTTCAGATTAACCAAACCCTCAACAAGCAACCGCAATTTATTCTGGATAATCCGGGTGTTATCAGGCCCCATGCGCAACATCTGTTTGTGTACCGGATTTAATGCCTCAAGTTGTTGATCGGCAAATCTATAATGTACCGCATGCCTTTCCACTGCGATCTGCCCGTCCTTGACAGGCGCTGCAAGAATTATTGCCGCCGCTTTAGTGAAAATATCTTCCAGGCCGTACTCATCCGGATAACTAAACTCCCTAAAAACCTGTAACAATAACGGCCTGAACTTTTTATATACTGATAGTGTTGCCTGTACATCCAGCGCATTGATTGCCGCGGCCAGCCGGTCATAACGCTGATAGCTTTTACCGGCTATAAATAGTTTCCCATCATCCTGGTCGACTGCAAACGGCTGATCCGGCTCAAGAAAACGCAAATGCTTTTCAAGGCGTAAACCCTGAGAAAAATCGTTGACAAGAACAACATATTTTCTAATCAGCTGGTCAGCTTTCAACCATTCGGCAAGCGCTGGAGAAACTCCAGACACTTCTTCTCTCAACAGCGTATCGCTATGGTCAAGATCAGGCAGAATAAATGAAGTATCCTGATGCAGTTCTATGATTGCATTAGACGCTCCAGGCGCGGCTTCTGGCGTTGCCACTCCGTCTATCGCCTCACTGGCCGATAGCGGGTCAACAGCCTTCTCAGAAGGAAGCGCCAAAGTTAACGTCTCAGGTTCTGTTGAAGCATCGTTTTGCAGATGCCTGGAGTAAAACCATCCCCCTGCCCCAAAAGCAATCAAAATAATTGCCGCCAAGATCCTTCTTGCACCAACTGTTTTTCCCTTAACTCGATCATCGTAACGATTCATATAAGATACCTTATGCATATAGTTTCAAGCGATTATACAACCATGCCGATTGGCTCATCATGAGTGCACTCAAACCATTTTGTGTGCAGGAACGGAAATACAATAGCTTTTGAACAGTTAGGCCGGAAAACCTAATAGATGTTGGATTTATGAATTGGATTTGCATGAAGAACCCATGCTGAATAGTACAACGGCACTACCTTTGCAATCAAAGGCAGAGGAGCTAAACGGCTCCGTTTTTACTGTAAAGGGTAAGCGTTGGCGCGCCCGATCAGGCGCGTCAACGCAACAACGCTATATCGTTGCTTTATCCTTTTGATGATCTCTTACGCTCATTTTCTGTTAACAGCTTCTTACGTAAACGTATCGATTTTGGCGTAACTTCAACCAATTCATCTTCAGCAATAAATTCCAATGCTTGCTCCAGAGTCATTTTTTGAATTCTTGCCAACACCAAGTTCTCATCCGAACCTGATGCGCGCATATTAGTCAGCGGTTTAGGCTTAGTTGGGTTAACCGTTAAATCATTAGAGCGTGAATGCAAGCCTACCAACATCCCTTCGTAAACTTCATCGCCGTTGACTAACAATAAATCGCCACGTTCTTGCAACGGATGCAATGAATAGGTAACGGCTTTGCCGGCAACCATTGAAATCATCACGCCGCGTTGACGGTTTCCTACATCACCCGCTTTCATCGGACCGTAATGATCGAACACATGGTACAGCAAGCCGGAACCGGAAGTGGCGGTCATAAATTCAGTTTGAAAACCAATCAGGCCGCGTGACGGCATCATGTATTCCAATCGAATACGGCCCTTGCCGTCAGGTATCATGTTGGTTAAATCACCTTTGCGTTCACCCAGTTTCTCCATGATCGCACCTTGGTGAATTTCTTCCACTTCGATGGTGACCATTTCATAAGGCTCGCACTTGACCCCGTCAATTTCTTTGACAATAACTTCAGGACGCGACACACCCATTTCAAAGCCTTCGCGGCGCATGTTTTCAATCAAAACCGATAAATGCAGCTCACCGCGGCCCGATACGATGAATTTGTCCGGATCTGCTGTGTCTTCGACTTTTAGCGCAACGTTATGCTGCAATTCTTTGTCCAGCCGATCGCGAATTTGACGCGTAGTGACAAACTTGCCTTCTTTCCCTGCAAACGGCGAGTTATTGACCATGAAAGTCATCGATACGGTCGGCTCATCAACCGTCAGCGGCGGCAAAGCTTCCACGGCATCGGGATGGCAGATCGTATCCGATATTTCCAATTTCTCAATACCGGCAAAAGCAATAATATCGCCGGCACGAGCCTCTTGAACTTCAACGCGATCCAGACCATGGAAACCGTAAACTTGCAGCATACGGCCTTTACGCTCAATGCCTTCCCGACTAACAATAGTCAACGGCATATTAGGTTTTACGGTGCCGCGCTGAATCCGTCCGATACCGATAACGCCGGTATAAGTGTTGTAATCCAGGCTGGTCACCTGCATTTGAAAAGGACCGTCCATATCAACTGCCGGAGGGCTAACTTTGGAAACAATCGTTTCAAATAACGGCGTCATATCGCCGTCGGTAATGCTATGTTCCAATCCGGCATAGCCATTAATTGCTGAGGCATAGACAATAGGAAAATCCAATTGTTCATCAGTTGCGCCCAAGCGGTCGAATAAATCGAAAGTTTGATCGACAACCCAGTCCGGGCGCGCACCCGGCCGGTCAATTTTATTGATAACCACGATCGGTTTCAGGCCCAAAGCAAACGCTTTTTGGGTCACAAATCGGGTTTGCGGCATCGGGCCGTCCACAGCATCGACCAATAACAATACCGAATCAACCATCGACAAGACCCGCTCCACTTCGCCGCCAAAATCGGCGTGGCCCGGGGTGTCCACGATATTGATATGGTAGCCGTTCCAATCCAGCGCCGTATTCTTGGCCAGAATGGTGATGCCGCGTTCTTTTTCAATATCGTTAGAGTCCATAATGCGCTCAGTCACTTTCGTATGAGCGGCAAACGTGCCGGACTGTTGCAATAATTTGTCAACCAGGGTGGTTTTACCATGGTCAACGTGGGCAATAATTGCAATATTTCTTAATTTTTCGATCACTTGTATGTACTCTAAGGTTTAAATAATAAATGTAGAATGCGCCGCGCGCATTTTTAAGCATGATGAGTGCTAAAGCACTCTAATGAGTTAATTGCGGGGGGAAGAAAGGACGACATGCCGTCATGACTGCTGTTTAGATTTTGTTGGACGCTCCCGCTTGGTCCAATTATAGATATAAGATTAGCTCTGCTCCCACGGCAAGCCCTGAAAGCGCCAGCCGCCAAGATTGCCCCGATGCTTATGTTCATCCAAGGCGCCTTCAAAACCGTCAACAATATTAATAAGTAATTGATATCCGACGTCTTCCAACGCTTTTGCCGCATCCAGAGACCGCTGGCCGCTACGGCAAAGCAATAAAACCGGCGCATTGCGATTGGGTACGCTTTTTTTAACGTCGGCGACAAACTGTGGATTAACTTGCCAATCAGGCGATTCCTTCCAGGGAATTGATATTGCACCAGGAGGGTGGCCTACAAAGGAATGTTCAACTTTTGTTCTTACATCCACTAATACGGCATCAGCATTATTTTGTAACAAATCCCATGCCTGTTGCGGATCCAAATTTTCTATCATCGTGTAATCTCTATGTGCGCGTTTTTGCGCTCCACACTTTCTGCATCGGGCCGACTAAATTGTACTAGGCACGAAACGTATCAACGTGAAACCGGTGAGCGTCGTTACCTACAGCTCATCCTAAGCTCCTGCTTTTTCTTGCATAAAACGCCGATAAAACAGTAATCTGTCCGGTTTATAAATGCCTATTATCTCATCCCCTAAGCCACGGTCAAGAAATCGGCTAACCAATGCTATTAAAACTAATTTTATCACAACCAGGACGGATAAATTTTTTTCTTGACGAATATTGATGTTTTGCCTTTGTCTACAGGGACGTGGGCAAGTATGTGAACAAGCTTTGCCGGACTCGCGTCAGTTATAGGATATTCCATTGGCGCAGACAAAATTATTTGGCAGCCATCACAAAATACACTACCAGCCAGTTTCTTTATTCAGTTCCCGGCAGACTAACCCGATATTCCAGCCATTCCTGCAAAAAGTCCATGAATCTTTTGACCTTAGCTGACAAATACTTTCGATGCGGATATACCGCATGGACATCTAAAGGCGGCGAAGTGTAATTTTCCAAAACGACTTTCAGCTTACCTTTTTCGATATCCCTACCTACGATATAAGTTGGCAACATAACCAGCCCCAAGCCATTAATTGCAGCAATTCGTATCGGGTCTGCAACATTTGCCTGCATTCTTCCGGAAACATTAATTCCGGTATAACCGGCTTCGCCTTTGAAAAGCCATTTATTCCTTGGCGCAATAGCCCAATTAACCAGGCAACTATGGTTTTCCAAATCTTCAGGCGTCTCGGGAATGCCATATTTCTCAAAATATTCCGGCGACCCGCAAACAACCAATGACGAACTGGCTAATTTCCGGGCAAACATGCTGGTATCATCCAATGCCCCTAAAAAAATAGCGACATCAATCCCTTCATCAATTAAATCGCCGGGACTGCTCTGTATGATCATCTCGATGGTTAAATCGGGATATAATTTCAAAAACTCGGACACCGCACGAGCGATATGCGTCGAACCAATGACCGGCGGCGCACTGATTCTCAGAATCCCCCTGGGTTCAGTCTGCAGATGCGTTACCGCGGCTTCCATTTCCTCAACCTCGAGCAAGACTTGCTGGCATCGTTCCAGATAGGATGCCCCCACATCTGTCAGGCTTAAACTGCGCGTAGTGCGGTTGAATAACCGCGTGCCCAGCACACCTTCAAGATGCATAATGTGCTTGGTTGCCATGGCCCTGGAAATATCCAGATCACGCGCGCCGCCAGCAAAGCTTCCGGCCTTGGCCACGCGAACAAAAACATTCATGCTGGTTAATTTATCCATTTACAACTCGCCTAAAAATAATCGTCTAAGGAACCGTCACGTTAAGATAAATAAGATGCGCTTGCCATGGTTATGAAAAGTCCCTTATCACATATTTTCCGACCTTCACTACAACATTCATGCTAGTGTCTTATCCGTAACATGTCGCCTATCTTCTTTCCATAACAAATCTTCAATTTCACATTGCGGTATGAAACCGGCAACAGCATCGGTCAAGATCTCTCTAATCCGCTCGAAATCGTCATTCTTTGTTGCTTGCTCCAATGTGCCCAGCATTTTCTCCAACTCGATCCAGGGAATAACGTGCTCTTGCGCACGCATTATGCGTGCATGATTGGTTTTTGAAACATTATCGCCAATTAAAAGCTCTTCATACAGTTTTTCTCCAGGTCTTAAGCCGGTAAAACTAATCTCGATATCGCCATCGGGATGTTCGGAATCCTTGATTTCCAAACCGCTCAAATGGATCATTCTCTTCGCCAAATCAACAATATGAATAGGCTCTCCCATGTCCAGCACAAACACATCGCCGCCCAAGCCCATTGCTCCCGCCTGAATAACCAGCTGAGATGCTTCAGGTATAGTCATGAAATAACGAATGATTCTTTCGTCGGTCACGGTCACCGGTCCGCCTCTAGCAATTTGCTCTTTAAACAGCGGAACTACGGATCCAGAGGAGCCCAATACGTTACCAAAGCGCACCATGGTAAAACGAGTAGAATTATTGGCAGTGTTTAAACTCAGCGCCTGCAAAATCAATTCAGCAAAACGCTTGGTCGCACCCATGGTATTGGTTGGTCTAACGGCTTTATCCGTTGAAATCAGTACAAACGTCTCAACGCCTGAGTTAATCGCTGCTTGCGCCGTATGTAAAGTTCCAAAAATATTGTTCCAAATCGCTTCGCCCGGATTTTTTTCAACCATCGGCACATGCTTATATGCCGCCGCATGATAGATTGTTTGCACACCGAACGTCTTGCATATCTTTTCGCATCGGTTAGCGTTGCTAACTGACCCCAACACAGGAATGAGCGTTATGTCTTTAGAGTTTTCTATCTTCGATAATAAAAGCAGTAACTCTTTTTCAATGGCATAAAGTGCAAATTCGCTCATTTCAAAGAGAATCAGTGAATTCGGCTGCAACCGGATAATTTGCCGACAAAGCTCGGAGCCAATAGACCCTCCTGCCCCAGTCACCATCACCACCTTGCCTTCAATATTGGCGCGCAACAGTGATTGATCCGGAGCCACAGCGTCACGACCTAAGAGATCGGTAATATCAACCTCCTGCAGCGCATCGACAGTAACTTTACCTTGGGCGATGTCAGACAGTCCTGGCATAGACATCACGTGAACAGCAAAAGGCTCTAGCAAATCGATAATTGCACCTTTACGCGCCCGGTTAGCCGAGGGCATAGCCAGCAGAACATCTGAAACCTGGTGTCTTTCTATCAAGTACCTCAAGGAACTGAGCGGGTAAATCCGGAGACCGTTAACCTTTTGTTTATGCAAGCGTATATCATCATCAATGAAAGCAACCGGCCTGAATTCACGTCCATAATTTAATGCCGAAGCCAATTGTACGCCGGCGTTTCCAGCCCCATAAATCACTACATTTTTTTTGCTATGCCTTTTTGCTTCCCGGCCGCCGCCCAAGTTTAAATAGACCTCTCCTAACCACCAACGCGCAAAAAAACGGCTACCACCCACCAGCAACATCATATTTAACCAGTTTAGCGGCAACACCGTTCGGGGAACACCCTTTATTCCGGACTCATACAAGACAAACGCAAAAAACAGCGCATAAAGCGTAGTCGCCTGAATGATAATCCACAAGGCCCTAACCTCCATGTAGCGAATAATCGCACGGTACAAACCCAGCTTAACAAAAATCGGCACTGCGATAGCAGGCGCAGCTGCAAACAGATACCACTCATCGCTTTTTGGGATATACAACTCTCCCCAGCGCAGAGAAAAAGCCGCCCAAAGGGCGAACACGGCAAAAAACACATCAGCGCTAATAAGGATAAAAGCTTTTTTAGGGCGGGAAAGGAGGATAAACCAAGTACGCATATTTAATCTCATGAGAGAATCTGTTGATTTATCGTCGTTTTCATTCGCCGCACCTGCCGCTCCGGGCAAACCTGCGGCATACACACCATCTCTGACGATAACAACCCATTCTCATACCATCTTAATAAATTCATTTGTCCAGCCCAGCTTGAGCCTGACGGTCACCCGCTTTGTAATGATATACCAATAACAATAACGGCAAGTATGCTACCCAAAGCCCCAACATGCCGTCTAAATGCTCTAATGCAACCAGACTTGCGACGGGCAGCAACCAAAAAACATTAATAGCGCATACTGCCAATGTGACGGGACGATGAGCACCCAAGGCGCGAGATGCATATTGATAGGCATGGCTACGATGCGCCTCATAAAACCTCTCCCCCCGCAATACACGGCGACATAAGGTAACGGTTGCATCAACAATGAACACACCCAGCAAAATCAGCCACACCCAAAATAACCGGGGGGCAACCGATGCGGCTTGCACCGAAAACAGCGCCAGCATAATACCTAAAAAACCGCTTCCGGCGTCGCCCATAAATATTCGGGCAGGGGGAAAATTCCACAAAAGAAATCCCGACACGGCTGTAGCCAGCAGAACCGGAAGTATCCAAGCGCTTGAATCCGGTGCCACAAGCCACATCATTAAAGCGCCGCCGCAACAAACCGTAATCGCCTCAATGCCGGCAAGGCCATCAATACCATCCATGAAATTGTACAGGTTGAGTACCCAGACTATATAAATAATCGCACACACATGCCCAAGCCATCCCAAATCCAGCACATATCCAAATACTATGAGCTGAGGAAAGCCGCCCAGCCAATAAAGCCCCCAAACCGCCGCACTGAAATGCACTAATAAGCGCCAGCGTGCGGCAATGTGCCCGTGATCATCCAGAAAACCGACTACCGCAACGGCAAAGCCGGCACCCCATAATGCTAAAAACGATGGAGTAAAAAGTAATTCAAATATATTTAAAAGAGGCAGAACAGCCAGATATGACACCACAATTGCAACACCACCACCACGAGGAGTTGGCACAGAGTGTGAACTACGTTCATTAGGGATATCGATCAAGTTCTTTGCCAAGGCGTACCGGCGCAGAATACCGGTGATCATCCAAGACACCACACTCGTTAGCAAAAGGAACCACCAAAGAATCATTTGTCCCCCTTTATTAAGTACTGTTAGTTTGATGGGCTTCAATAATCAACAATAGCTGCAATCTTGATCTTTGTTGGCTCCAAGTCAAACTTGGGTTAAACAGAGTAATACCTTATTTTTTTAACCGACTCGTATACCATTGCGCTGTTTCTAATAATCCCTCTTGCATAGTAAAGGGTGGCTCCCAGCCAAGCTCATTGCATAGTGATGAACAATCAATTACCAACGATTGTGTTAATCTATCTACCGCGGAAGACTTAGCCACCAACCTAGCCAATAAACGCATGATAGAAATTGGAAAAGGGAACACTAAATAAGGGCGCTTTAATACAAATGTCAATTTTTCAATCAATTGTGGAGTAGAAACATCCTCATTATCACATACTAAGTATGTCTGCCCGGCAGCATTCACATGCATAGTACAAGTAATTAACGCATCAACTAAATTACCCACATAAATCATGCTCCGCACATTATTTATGCTTCCTAATGGCAATGGTAGCCTTTTATTCACAATGCTTAAAAGAGACGCGAAATTTGCCTTTACTCCTGGCCCATACACCAAAGGAGGTCTTACAATTACTACCTCCATGCCAGTTTCTTCAGAAAGTTTATGCAGAGCCTGCTCTGCTTGCCATTTAGAGACAGCATAAGGGTCTTGTGGATTTGGAGCATCCTGCGCTGTAAAAGGCTGACCTTCTGTATATTCACCGTTGACTTTAATAGAGCTAACGAACACAAACCTCTTAACGCCAGCTTTAGCCGCGGCATTCGCTAAATTGAGCGTGCCATGTAAGTTAACGGATAAAAACGCATCCAAGGGATCTTCAGCTTTATCATGCATCACATGCACACGAGCAGCCAAATGAATGACTACATCACAGCCATCTAAAGGTTCGTGCCAAACGCCTTGCTGGTTAAAATTTGAGACAACATAAAACTCATCTGCACAAGATTGCGTTGCAGAACGTCCGGCCGCGGCAACTTTTATTCCATCATGGTGTTTAAGCGTTTTAATGAGCAAGTGCCCCACAAAGCCAGAAGCACCTGTAACTAGAATTTTCACGAACTAAACCATTATCTAATTAAATCTTCATAGACTGACTTATACGCTTTACCTAAAGCCGGACCTGAAAATAATAATTCATACCGTGAGCGCGCATTATCTCCAAATGTTTTAGCTAATGCGGGATTATTTAGAATAGTACGCATCGCATCATTCATTTCATCAACATTTTCAGGTTTTAATACCAACCCAGTTTTTTCATGTTGATTTACAAATGACGTGCCTGTGCCTATTTCACACGAAATCATCGGCTTATTCATCATAGATGCCTCAACAAGCACCATACCATACGCTTCTGATCTTAAATGTGAAGGTAAAACTAATGCCAGACAATTTTTAATTAGTGAGATTTTTTCTTTATCTGTAACTTGTCCTGCGAAAAAAATATTTTTCAATCCCAAGCTTTCTGCTTGTCTTTTCAGTTTTTCACCTTCTGGGCCTGATCCAGCAATAACAACCTTTGCATTTAATGATTTTGCAGCAGAAATTAAAGTATGAATGCCTTTGTAATACCTTAATACTCCTAAAAACAGAAAATATGGCTCAGTAGCCATAACGGAAATACGACTAAACACCGAATCATCTCCAGCCTTCGGGTAAGAGTCCTCATCAATACCTAATGGAATTACCCTCACTTTATCGCGAATGGAAGGATGAGATAAAACGGGACTTGTTTCAACGTAAGCAGGACAGTTTGCAACAATTACATCCATTTGCCGCAAGGTTTGCCACATTAAAGGAGAATAAAGAGCGCCCAAAACGCGTTGACGCACTACATCGGAAATGTAGGTTAGTAAAGCGGGTTTATCTGCTTTTTTAAGGGTGTTTAAAACATCTGCAAACGGCCAGGGATGAAAGTAATGCACAACTTCGGTTTGCTTAAGTAAACTTAAATAACCTGAAAAAGCAAAGACTCCTCCAATATCGCAAGAGGCCGGAGCCAACCAAGACCGCTCACGCACCACCGTGGCTTCAGGCATTTCAATTACTCTGGGCTGATTTTTTGGCGATAGGGTAAATATAGTATTTTGCACGCCAAGGTGCGACGTGGTCAGAGAAATTTGTCTTATTGCCTCCTGAAGACCGCCCGGCGGATCTGGAAAATAAGTACGATATATACTTAATACATCCACGCTACTATTTTCCATTCAATGCAAACAGATAAGCATCAAATGTTTGCTTGGCACATTCTTGCCAAGAGAACTTACTAGCCTGCTCAATGCCCGCAGCAGAAAGTTGTATGCATTCAGCCTCATCCTCACATACCCTTTCAATATAACTCTTCATGGTATCCACATCCCCTATTTCCGCCATAAGTCCTGCATTACCAACAACTTCAGGTATTGAGGACGTATTAGATGTAATAACTGGAGTACCACACGCCATTGCTTCAAGCGGAGGCAAGCCAAAACCTTCGTAAAGTGACGGAAAAACAAAAGCTCGGGCGCCACTATACAAATAAGGCAAATCATTTGCAGGCACATAACCAAGCAAGAAAGCCTTCTTTTCTTTTAGCAGGATTTCAAGTTCAGTCAGTAGACCCGCTTCCTTCCATCCCCTGACTCCAACAATCACCAATGGAAACTGTCGAGCAAGATCCGATGGCAGATTTCGATAAGCAGAAACTACTTGCGTCAGGTTTTTTCTTGGCTCAAGCGTACCAACTGCAAGTAAATATTTACCCTGCTTTAAATTATATTTTTTTAATACATCTTGGGTTTCAGCTTTAGAGCGAGGATAGAAATCTGCCGACTTACCAAGTTGAGTTACGCGAATCTTATTACTATCAATGTTAAATTCGCTTACTATCTCAGACTTGGTGAAATTTGAGTCCGCAATAATACAACTGGATTTTTCGATTGCAGGAGGAAGAAGTTTATTCATTACCCTGACTCTTTCCAATGGATGAGCCTCAGGGTGTCTTATATAAGACAAATCGTGAACAGTTATTACCGTTGGACCGTCAAACTCAAGCGGCAGAAAATTAGGCTCATGATAAATATCTGCTCTACTCTTACTATTATGTAAATTAAACGTTTTTTGTTGGGCGAATCTTCTTAGCTCATAAGCGCTAGGAATAAATTTTCTGACAAAGTTCCTGACTTTTCCGGCATTGATTCGATCTCTTACCTCTGGAGTTTTAGCCCAACTATATCCATAAAAATAATCGATATTTAGACGCGGATTTGCGGATAGCTCCTGTGCTAAGTTGAGCGTGTACTGTCCAATTCCCGTTAATGGTTGCACTAGACTTGTTGCGCCTACGATTAAATTAAGCTGATTATCAATCACTTTACAACCTTCATAACAAAATGAATCTGATAAACCGGATAAATAAAAGCATATCTATTTTCATATTGTTCTTTATTTCGATTTGCCCAACGCAACAACCACAAATTAATTCCTCGACGAGCCTTGATTTGATCGGGATCATATTCGACAGATACCAAATCGAACTCAACCGGCGAATAAGAATAACCTCGGGCATTAGTGCCTCTGAGAAAGTAATCAAATGATCGGGATGTAAATGCTCGCCGATGAGTGGGGTCGGAGAAATAGTTAACACTACTCATAAAAGGGCCACTAATCTCAACTTCACACCCCGGCTTACCTATTCTCCAAATCTCTTCCATAACCTCCACAAAATGTTCGACATGCTCCAGAACATCTTTGCAGATAATTCGGTCTGCATAGTTATCTGCAAACGGATACGGGAATATATCCAAGTCGTGAATAATATCGGCCTGTGTTTTCGGATTGAAGTCCACTCCAATTGCACCAGGCGTTTTTGAATTACCACAGCCCAACTCAATTACGACCATCTAACTTTCCTAAATATTCGCAGAATATAATCGCGTTCATCATTATTAAAAAAACCTAAAACAAACCAAATTAACAGAACACAAGCACTGCTAAATAATCCGGCAAAAGCAAGCTCAATCCATGAATCAATTAAATGGCGTATAGGTAAAAAACAACCGACCAGAATTGATCCAACAAAAACTACTTTTAATAGTAAAAAAACCGCATCTCGCGCATACGAATTACCAAACCAACGCGCAACCAGCCAATTAAAAATCATGGCCTGAGACATACCAATAGCAGCGCTAGCTGCAGCCCCTATAATGCCATATTTGGGAGCTAAAAGCATGCATAAAAGCAACGTCCCTGCACCGCCTACGATCGCAAAAATAGCCGGCGTACGTGAATGCCCCATGCCGATAGATATATTAGATGCCACTACTGAAAAAGCCGCCAAAATATACCCTATAGCCATTATCATCATTACCCAAATATAATCTTGTGCATATCCGGTTTTGAGCCAAAGACGTAAGAAAGGTTCTGATAAAGCAATTAATGGTATTCCAAAAACAATAGCAGCAAGAACACAGGCATTAGTTGCGCGGACATAAACCTCTTTCAGCTCGTCAGTAGCGCCTTCAGCTTTTAACCTTGCAGCTCTAGGAAATACGAATGCTCCAATTGCAGCAACAAGAATAAGCAGTTTACTTGCAATACTTGTACATGCCGCATATATCCCTGCCGCCCCAGGTGAGACTAATGCGGCCACTAAAAACTTGTCCGCATGATAGGTAAGCAAACTGCTTGCTTGTGCAATAAAAGCCCCTATGCCAAACTTAAAAAATGTAGGCAATAACCAGGCTTCATCTCCGTAAAACATATTCTTTTTAATAGCGATATAAGCTCTCGCATCAAAAAGCAATATAAGCAGTGTGAATAAGGCAACAGCCGCACCCCACCATAAAATAACGACCAAACCATAACCCATTAGAGTCAGCAAAAATGCGCCTAACCAGAATGTTACTGCCGAAATTGCCTGAACTACAGCCAAAAACCTGAATCGTTCAAAAGCCCTGGCGGGAATAGAAACTCCAGCATTAAGCAGCGCTAGTAAGCACCAGCAGGAAATAACATTAACAAATTGAATTAATTGTCCGCCAATAATCTGATCTAGCTGCAAAAGATGAAATAAATGCTGTGCGGAAAAATGAAAAACAACAAATAGAACTGCCGCAACGATAACAAACGCGAGCAAGATTTCCCAAAATATCTTATTGATCAAATCTGGCTTGCCTTGAGAATTGAACATCGCTACTGCACGAGCACCTGCTGTAGACAGGCCCAGATCCAACTGAACGACAATTTGAGGCAAAAGGACAAACAGCGTTAATGCCCCGAATTGATCTTTACCCAGCAGTTTTATTAAAAATGGAGCCGTGACAATAAAAACTAAAAAACCCGATGTTTGGGCTATTAGATTAGACAACCAGAATGAGTTGAGTTTACGAGAATGCGTCAATTGGTAATCTGCGCTTAAGCTACAAACATGGATCCTAACGTTTGATCAAAGGTATATTTGGGCGAATAATTAATTAACTTTTTTAGAAAATCATTGCTGCCACATAACCGAGGAATTTCATTTGCACGAACAAATGCCGGATTGACTCTAACTTCAATCTCATACCCTGCAATACCGTTCATCTTTTGTATGACTTCTCGCAAAGCAATTGCTTGCCCACTGCATATATTGACAACAATAGAGCACGCATCTGATTCAAGCAAGTTGACATAAGCCGACACAACATCACGTACATCAGAAAAATCACGGCTTACATCAAGATTACCAAGCTCGATTACTTTTTCGCCACGTCGGTAATGGGCAACGATTTTAGGTATTAAAAAATTCTCATGCTGACCAACGCCCGTATAGTTAAAAGGCCTAGTAATTATAATAGATAGCTTATCAAACCATGTTTTTGTCATGTATTCCATTGCCAATTTGCTAGCCGCGTAATGATTTACAGGCGCAGGAATAACTGATTCATCAATCAATTCGATATTAGGAGTACCATAAATATTTGCACTACTCGCCACTAATACACGTGCTTTTTTAAGACCTGGCTGTACTAGCGCCTTGAGCAGATTAATAGTGCCAATCACATTGACACGATAAAACTCCTCATCATTTTCATGCCCCACAAAACTAATCGCCGCCAGATGCACAACGGCATCAGGGGCGACCGATAAAACCTCTTGATTAAGCGAGACAGCATCATTTAGGTTGGCTTTTAAGGCAATCACTTCATGGCCATTTTTTGCAGCCGCATCCGCAAAGTGTTTACCAGTAAAGCCATTAGCACCTGTAACTAATATCCTCAAAATGAGAATCCTGCTTCATTGCGGCGAATATCCGACTCAACCATCATCTGGCACAACTGCTCCAACGTGGTTTTCGGCTCCCAGCCAAGCTTAGTTTTAGCTTTAGTGGGGTCGCCAATCAGTAGCTCTACCTCAGCCGGACGGTAGAACTTGGGGTTGACGCGCATCACTATCTTACCGGTACTGGTATCAATAGCGGTTTCATTTTCCGCAGAGCCTTTAAATTCGATCATAATACCAGCGCCTTTAAATGCCATATGCACGAAGTCGCGCACGGTCTCGGTGCGATTGGTGGCCAACACAAACGTATCAGGCTCATCAGCCTGCAACATGCGCCACATGCCTTCCACGTACTCTTTGGCAAAGCCCCAGTCGCGTTTCGCATCAATATTACCCAGCTCCATACAATCTAGCTTGCCCAGCTTGATCTTGGCCACGGAATCGGTGATCTTGCGCGTAACAAACTCGCGCCCACGTAGCGGGCTTTCATGATTGAACAGAATACCGCTGGAACCGAAAATATCGTAACTCTCGCGGTAGTTCACTGTGATCCAGTGAGCATACAGCTTGGCCACGCCATAAGGACTGCGTGGATAAAAAGGCGTATCTTCCTTTTGCGGAATGGCCTGCACCTTGCCGAACATTTCCGATGTCGAGGCCTGGTAAAACCGAGTTTTTGGATTAACCAATCGAATAGCTTCCAGCAAATTCAGAGCGCCAACACCGGTAATCTGAGCAGTGGTAGTGGGTTGATCAAAACTCACACCCACAAAACTTTGTGCAGCAAGATTATATATTTCATCGGGCTGCACTTTTTGTACTAGTGCAATATTGGAACCCAAGTCCGTCAAGTCATATTCCACCAAATGCAGGTTGGGATGATTCTGGATGCCCAGTTCTTCAATGCGCCAGAAATTGACAGAACTGGTACGACGGTAAGTACCATAAACTGTGTAGCCTTTACCCAATAAAAGTTCAGCAAGATAAGCGCCATCTTGGCCAGTAATGCCTGTGATAATCGCAGAATGTTTCAAATTAACCTCTTTTATAAAATAAGTTATAGGTGGTAGCTCAGTAATTAACGAGACCTCGCCGAAAAATTTCCATCAGCATGATAGAGCATTCTCAACTATGAAAATCACATCAAAACAATGCAGCCTTATCTGTTCAGCATTCATTGAAGTAATTTCTCTCCGTTGTTGGTATTCTTGTTAGAAAAAAATTCAATTATCCCCTTAATTCTTTAATCAATTATATTGGTTAAGCTCCTAGCAAAAAGTTAGCGTGTATTTTGAGCCAAACCCTACGCCAATTTCATCGATGGCCTGTTCAAGTTCACTAGGTGTAAATGCTTTGAAAGACAGCCACTCCTAATTTTATCTTATGCCATAGTCATTCTATGCGGTTCAACTCAGGACTAGAGGGTAGCAGAAAAACACATGCCTTTTTCTGCCAAAAAATAATGGCCTGCGCTCGTTCTCGCTCTCGCCAGTCGACACCTATCTTTTGATAATAATCTATAATTGCTCTCGTTCGTTTTCGCTTAATTCAATCAGTTTTACACTCATTCCCTAACTAGCACGGCGTTAAACATTTTTCTATTATAATGCATAGCGATTTGTTGGAGCGCTTATAGTTTTAAGACTGAATTTGTGAAAAACTAAGGCAACGAACAGGAATGCAATTGCGATGACAAAAAATGACACGTTTCTGAAAAGTCGTACTCGCTGTTCAAATTAGCTCCCTCGAGCTCAACCGCAATATTATATTTATAGGTCGTTGAGGAATTGTTAAAGGCCTTTGTTATTCACAGACCGACGATTTCGGCTTCAACCTTTTTCATTTTGGATTCGACAGAGCCAATTTAAAGTTTCATTACCAGTAAGCAATCTCGAATTTGTTATTTACCTTCTATCGCACCTGAGATAGTATCCGTTCTTAAAAAATATTTATCATCTTGAACTCCAGGCACCTTTACCACCACATTAACGGCATCAGACAAAGCTTCAAAATCCGTTGCCTCACCAGGTTCGATAATTACAATGTCGCCCTCTCTCCACTCTTTCCCAGCCATACGTACATGCCCAGATAACACAAGTGTGATCTCGGTGGCTATTTTGTGAAAGTGCTCACTCTCTGTTTCCCCAGCTTTGTAAGACTTAACAGCCACTTCACAACCATTTGTACTGTAAGCTGTAGGTGAAAAAGCGCCCACAAACCAGCCTTTCACCATTTCATTAAGTTTCACATGTCTCATAGCATTCTCTTATGATCAATAGCAGCTTCAAACTGTATCAGTTGTCGCTCGGTTTTTAAGGGATGATACTTATGCGAATCGACTGCATAAGTACCAATGCGAGATTGCTCTAATACTAACTCATTGAGCGCTGGGCTAATGTAGAATAAGTCATTGACTGTACTTTTTTTACGAATCATATTTTGTACGGCTCTCACAAAATCTTTACCACAAGAGAACCAGTAAAAACCGACAGTGGCATTTCGACTAATTGGATTTTTCTCTGCGGCCTCAATGACCAAACCTTCAGAATTAAGACGTACGTATGAGTAACGGGGATGTATTGAAGAAAATGTTACTGTCCCAACATCCAACTGGCGATCCCGAAAATTACTAATTATTACTGAAAAATCTTCATCGAGAATTTCATTACCATTCAGAATTAATAATTCTTCTTCGTTGTCGATAGATCCAATTGCGAGAAGCGCCGTACACGCAGCACCTCGCGTATCCTCTGAAATACGCAATATTTTTGCTTCAGGGGCAAGTATAGAAACAACATTATCAAGATGGTATTGTCGGATATCTTGTTCACGCAAAGCGACACAGAAATTCGCGTTAGAAAGTTTACTACAAGCACATATCAAACGCTCAATGAGCGGCACTCCATCAAATTCGGCAAGACAAAGAGGATAACTACCATCATGAGCATCGAATTTTGACTGACCAGCGGCAAGAATTAGAATATTCATCTAAATTAACTCTCCACTTGTCTAATACGAGCAATGATATTAGTGAAGTTTACATCGTCTACCTCGCGCACAGCCAAAACATGAGCACCTGAAGCGACTGCTGCCTTAATGCCATTCTCATTATCTTCAACAATCAAACACTCTTGGGGTTTTAGTCCAAGCCGAAAGATTGCAGTATTATATATCTCAGGATGTGGTTTTGCGTGAGTAACGTCGTTAGTAGAAAGCATTTCATCCAAATAACCATCTAGCCGTGCTTTTTGCAACATGGTTTCGACTGTATAACGGATTGAATTTGATGCAACCGCCAACCTATAGCCCATTGATTTAAGCGTAGAAAGTGCATATTCATGCACAAAACGTGGTTTACATTGCGAGTGAATCATTTCCATCGTATATACCTGCTTCATTTCATTGATAAAAGCATGAAGCTCACGAGGTAAGCCGTTTTCTAGTGACAACATTTCCAATTTTTTACTGGTTGGCAATCCATCATAAGTCGTTAAGTGATCGTAGCGGCTAATTTCAAAACCAAATAACATCAATGCACGGTTGAGAGCTTCATAATGCCAATCTTTAGCCTCAATCAGAACCCCATCCATATCAAAAATTACTGCTTTAATCATTGAGTATCCCCAAAGAACTTACTGGCACGTTCGGGCAGATCTGTGCAGAGCATAAGCCCAGGATGTGAAGAAAGAGGGAGAAGCATCTGCCAGAGCGGCTCAAATTCTCTGCCGTGTAACTCAGGAGACACAACGCAGACTTGCTTGCCTTTATGTAATAAAGCCAGAATTTGGTCAGCGTCGTACCAAACATCAGCGAATGAGTCCAACCAGATTCCAGTAACTTGCTCGAACCAAGCAGGTTCTTTTTCTACTTCACTCATCCGGGCGAATACTGACACACCAGCCTGTAAGTAGGCTCGCATGTCAGGGATTGACATATCAAATACAAACCAGTTTGCTACACCAGCATCTTCCATGATTTGCTTCAGTAGTGAGGTCAAGCCATCGGCTTTAACATTAACAGCTAAGGGTAATGCTCTTTTATCAATGATTTTTACAAAATCAGTCAACAGCATTTCACTGCCATTGGGCATATCATGAGCAATAACTAGCATTCCATTACAATCCCTAACATCTGTTTCAGTGCCAAAACCCAAATCAAATGATCGTCTAAAAGCACGTTCACTATTTTTTTCAGTTGGTTCTAACCAATAGCCTCGATGGCTCAAGATAATCATTAAATTAATCCGGCTACTTTTCGTGAAAGCTCAATATCTAAAAACCGCTCAAGATCAGCGGGAGTACCTAAACCATACATACCTGCACCATCATTGCCAATATTGTAAATACCAATGCGCCGCCCTTGAGCAATTAGCTGATTATATGTAGGTGCAACATAAAATTCTCCATTCACGCGAAGATTTTTGGCAATCATCATTTCAGCGGCCTGCACAAAATCTCGGCCATGCTGAAAATTATAGATTCCGACAGTTGCCTCATCAGAAATCACTTCTTTTTCGACGACCTCTGTCACTAGATCTGATGCATTCAGGCCAACAAAGGACCACTTTGGATCATGCGCCGTCATTGTCATGATCAGACCATCGAGATTATTTTCAGACATCTTTCTCAGATAGGCATCAATGGGCACATCAATATATTGGTCACTGTTGGTAATCATAAGCGCATCTTCACTATTGATCATGTCTTTGACCGTCAGCACCGTACAGGCAGCGCCTTCCGTGATGCCGTCAAGCTGTACGAGAGCACATCCTGGTGTCCAAGCAGTGAGCTTTTCGGCTAGGCCGTAAGCAGCAACATGAGCACGCTGGCAAATGTAAATAAACCGATGGGGTTCAGCCGGGCGAAGGTTATCGATGACCGCTTTGATCATAGGTACGCCGTGAATGGGTATTAGGGGTTTAGGATCACTATATCCAGCTTTGGCGAAGCGACTTCCTGCGCCTGCCATAGGGATTACTATGTTTAGCATATTGTTATTACTCCTGAGATTCCAATTTTTCTAATTCGACTGATTCAATGGTGAGTACGCCCTGCCCCGTAAACCATGTACGAAATTCAACCTGCTGTAGACCTTCAGTAGGTATTTTTACTATCGCCTCAACCAAGTTTGATTCGGAAGGTTTCAGATTTTCTCTGTGCAACACGATTGTCTTTTCCGGGACGTCAAAGCGACCTATCTCAAAAACACCGACTACTTCGTTACCATTCGACTTTGCCGTATATTTAAGTGAAACTTTGTAACTGTCGCCGCCTTGCAGATCTATATAAGGCCCAAAAGCAAGAAACCCTGCGGCATCAGAAGTAGCCAATGCGGTACGATCCGTATTTCGAATACTGCCAACCAGACTCGGAAGTTTATTTGCAAGAAATATTGTTTTTTTACTCAATTTTTCCCGATAAAGAAATTGGCTTTGCGCTGCTTTTACCACCGAATCCAATTGACTATTCTGATAGTGCCAAACTTGTACGTCAGTACCTTTACAAAAGCGGATAGATGGTTCAACCGGAAGTAGCGCCCCTACTGTTTGCGGAGTAAAGTCAAAAACAAATCCATGCTTCGGATTGCGTAAAATAGCAAAGTTATAATACCGTTTCGGGTAATTTTCTGCCCGAATCATAGGGCCGATCGTTGACATCCAAAAAAATGGAGTCAAATCATTTGTAACTGCAACAATTGGGTTTTTATTAGGCAATAATTGAGCCACGCCTCGAGCTAGCCAATAATCGGACATTCCTGCATCTAGAGAGATACCCTCTTCTTCTATTTCTTTCAAACAGGCGGCAATCTTATCTTCATAATTTGGGTATTTATATGTTTGGAGAATCTCTCTATTCTGGGCTGTTTTAAATAACTCATCTGATTTAGTTAGAGTACTGAAGCACCCAATCAATAAAATCAAAATTATCAAATAAATATAGCTATCCTTCCAACCAGATTCACCTGTTTTGCCCTTGTCTATCGAAATGATCGTTAACAATAAACCCAAAGCAATAGGGAACATGAAGTAGCGATAACCTGCCGTGTCTGCAAATCCGCCCGACAAAATGGCGCCGGAAATATTTATCGGTATTGTGATGATTAGCAAAAATATACACGCAGAAAATCTCCAATCACTCTCTTTCATTGTGATCATAGGAAAACTGATCTGTAAACCTTGCGACTTCATTGGTTCGCCGTCAGCACACAATTTCACTCGTTGGATCAACCGATAAACCAGAAATGCAAAAGCAGATGCTACCACTAAACTAAAAACAAAAGTCGAAAGGTTATCAAGTGCGAAAGCACCTTGAGTTGCCTGAAGGAACAATTTCAAAGAGTTTCCGGCAGATTCTGCGGACGCCGGTGCTCTCCCTGCCAGTGGGTCATGATAAGTGAGTATTTTGTCAATGATGGCAGCCAAATATTGAGAGCCAATTATGACTGCCATTAAAGCAAACAACCGATTCTTAATGTGCGAAGTTCCGATCTGATTGTAGATAACCGATATTGCCAGCACGCAGGCGACGAACACAGGCAATGCAAAACATATAAAAAAAATTGCTGTTGAAACTTTGGCAAGAACCCCGGCAGCAATAATTGATAACGCAGTAATTAGCTTGGGATGCTCCAAAAAGTCTAGAATTAACCCCAGAGAAAGCAAAGAAAATAAAAGGGCTGGAAGGTGGTTGTTGGTAGTATTAAAAAAGAGCCACATTCCAGAACGAGAGGCGACTAGCGAAGAGAAAGCAACCAATAGAATGATCAATGCCCGGGCATTGACTGATAGTTGGGGACGTATCTTGCGCGCAAGCCAAAGGGCAAGCATAACTAGCATAAATGCCTGACAAGCAGTTACGAAAAAAATATGTAACGCCGCCGATGGCAAAATTGCATACCCGAGAAAATATAATAGCATATCCGGCACGTAAGCTGGCGCGGGAGATAATCTCCAGTCCTTCCAAGCTCCGCCATATACAAACAAATCATCCGCTAAATCCTCTAGGAAAAGCGAATCACTGTGTAAATTCACTCTAAAATACAGTAGCCCGGTTGCTAAAATTAGGGTGAGCCAAGAACTCCATATGCGCAGCCTATATGAGTCATTCATTTCTGAAACACCACTTCTGATTCGTAAATAAAACCATCTGGTCTTCCGCTTTTGTTCGGCTCGAATACTTTTTCTCCCCGAACTAAATATTCGAAGAATAAACATAGAATAATCAGGGCTTGTCTTACTACTTTTGCATTGCTTATCTGATCCTCTTCTCGCCAAGTAATTGGAACATATTTCACCTTCGCTTTCTTGTTAAATGCATACAAAAGAACGTGAGCATCAAAAGTTAAGTTGTCCGGAAATTTTAGGAAAAACTTACTACGGAAGAAATCCACTTTAAAGCAGTTAATCCCGGCAATAAGATCATCTACACGACGGTGATTGATTAAGGAACATGCAATATTGAGCACTCTATTGCCTAAAATGCGGATTAATGAATAACCCTGCAAGTCTGATTCAGGGTGAAAACGTGCTCCAATAACAAGATCATTATCGCGATGTGTACCTGACTCCAACATGGGAATAAAATCTCTAATATCCGCCTGATCATCTCCATGCAGAGTAATCATGTAATCATAACCATGTTCTATTGCATAAAGAAAAGCACGCTTGATTGATCCTCCAAGATTATAGTTTTGTATATTGCGTAAAAGAGTCACTCGAATACCGATTTCTTCCAAGGAGGTTTTGGCAGCATTAATAGTCTGATCACTACTGCGATTATCAATAATGACAATTTCCTGAACAAACCTTTGAACTTCTGAATCTATTTTTGCCAAAACCCGCGGCAATTGCTTTTCGCAATTATAAGCTGGTATAAAAATCATAATTTGGTCTGTCATAACATGCCTTTAGTAAGAATCAGTCGAGAAAATAAAAAATTAACTATAAATGAAAAAGGTAAGGACAATAACTTACAAACAATAATAGGCAAAGTACTGTTATCAACTGCATAACTAATTAATATCGAGAAAGCGGTTATTGAGCAAACATACCATCCAGTAAATAAGGCAAATCCTAAAGAAGATACTGCTACCCTGAAAGTGTATCGAGTTACCAGCAAGTAGGTTGTGAGTATGGCCAAACTAGAGCTGATAAAATTAGAGATAAATACTGATAATCCAAATAGAATGACACTTTGAAAAACTATTAAATCGATTGATACCCCTGCCAGCGATCCAAAAAAGAAACTAATAACCTGTCGTATTACTTTTCTGATACAAATAGAAAATTTTCGCATTACTCGTATTTTAAACTTGTCGTGGCAAATCGGAAATCATCATTAACGATCGAGTCCCAATGAATTACTAGTTTTACTCTTCCATCCATATTAATAAGGCCAGGCGGGACATCAAGTGAATGGATGATCGGTTGAGACCAGTTCATGATTATGGCTTACATCTCAGGCATTCTTACCCCATTGATAGTGATTATGCCGCCCAAACATGATCTAGCTCCAAATTTCACTATCTATTACTTATCAGATGTTTTTTCGGGTTGCGCAGTAATGATCTTTTTGATGAGACCGGCACTTTCTTTCCAGGTAAGCCAAGGCATTTCATCTGGTTGTGGTGCTTTATCCTCAGTGCGGAGTATAAGCCAATGTTTAACTGCATCTGCGAGAACTCGCGGCTCTAGCCCATTGAAGTAATAGGCATGCCCGCCTGCCACCTCGCGGAACACAGGTATATCCCTCGCAATAATTGGTTTTTTATGCTGTGCAGCTTCTATCAGCGGCAAGCCAAAACCTTCACCTTCCGATGGCGACATCAAGCAGGTACTAGCCGCATAAACTTTTTCCAGATATTCATCGCTGATGCCTTCCAGCCAAAAAAGGCGCCGGTTCAACTCGGGATGCTGTCTGAGCTTATCAACCAACTGTTCGACTAACCACCCCTTCTTGCCAACAATTACCAAATTGACATTGAGACTTTGCGCCCAAAGAAGCTCAAAAGCAGCAAGTGTTTGGGCGTGACCTTTACGCGGCTCGACCGTACCTACCATCAAAAAACTAGGGATTGCATTGAGAGCAGCAAGTATTGTGCGCGCATTGTCCGGCATACCTTTGCTTGGAACGCTGTTTTCAACATCCGCTCCTAAATGAAAGCTGCTCACAGTTGGGCCAGATAGTCGTTGCGGCGGATTCTGTTTAAGCCATGCACGAACCTCTTCGGCCACTGCCTCCGAGATGCAGATCAATCCTGTTGCTACTACTGAAATACTTCGCAACCAGGCATCGAATATCCCACTAGTACCTTCTGGCCACCATTCTGGATGTTGCACCAACAGAATGTCGTAAACGATGAAATACAGTTTGATGCCACGGCACTGTAAGCGCATATGAAAATCGTGTACTGCTGCAGTCAAATGTGCATTCAAGTCGAGTGCTAAGTAGATATCGTCTTGGCAAAAATCGACGATCTCATCTGTCAACTCTTGAGATGGTGCGTCAGAGAAAGTCGCCGTAAATGCGTTCGCATATTTATAACGGATACCATCGAAATAAATTGGGCGTACGTCAGTGCCTTGCGGTGGATTTTCAATGAACGCCTGTAACAAACTGCGCACAACGCGTTGAATACCCGACTTGGCATCGCCGTGAACAATCACAGAGATATCGAGAAATAACTGCTTATTGGTGGAGCGCTTGGTGTTAAAAGCTATGCATTCCGCGACGCGAATAAGGTCGGTATCTGTGGGCTTGGCAACAGTATTAATTTCGGCGATGGATTGTGTTAGCTCGGCAATGGCTTTTAATTCTTCTGTTGAAGTCATAACCGCAAACTTATTTTGTACAAATTTTTCAAACGCATCGATAACCCGTTTGGCAGACGCATCCCATGTAAATTTCTTCGCTTGACTTAACCCATGAACGATTAACTTATCACGGAACGACTTATCGCAAAGTGCCTGCGCCATTTTTGCAGCCATGTTTTCCGGTAAAAGTGGATCGAAGAGCGCTTCGGACAAGCCAATCACTTCGGGTATGCTGGTGACATTAGAGCCAATGACTGGCGTGCCACAAGCCATAGCTTCCAATACGGGCAGACCAAAACCTTCGTGTTTTGATGGAAACACAAATAGCGTTGCCATATTATAAAACTCAACCAACTCTTCGTCTGACATGTAGCCCGTTATGACGAGTTCATCCTTTGCGAGTCCGGTTTGCTTGGCCAGCTTTTGCAAGTAGCCATGCCTATCCGCATCTATGTTGCCGACAATGACAAGTTGGTGGTCAGCCCGCAACGCTGACGAAAGCATGGAATAAGCACTGAACAAGCCCTCAAAATTTTTGCGACAATCAAAACCACCGGGGGCGTACATGACCATGTTGCGCTCAATCCCATAGTGGCTTCGCAGCTGATTGATTCGCGCTGTAATCAACTTAATGGGACGAAATTGCCCATCAGCCGCAGCTGAAATATTAACAATTTGGCTTGGCGGCAATTGCAATACATCTATCGCCTCAGTTCGCGATGCTTCAGAAATCGCGAGCAGCAAGCCGGCATTTTTAAGAGAGCGCACCTTACTGAAGTAGTAATTCCGTTGTGTGTCATTGACCAGGTAGTCCCGTTGATTAAGTAGCGGAATCAGGTCGTACAAGGTAACTGCCGTACGCAGTCCTGTAGCAAACGCACCAACAGACGTAACCGCATCATGGTTATATCCCTCGTAAAGGCTGGAGATATGAACCACATCCGGTTTTAATTGTTGCAAGAAATGCTCTCGGATTTTTTCGGCAGAGCGTATACGCCACTCGTTAGTATGCTCAACCTCTGCGACAGGAGCGGGGACCTCAAATACACGGATTCGCTCCGGCGGAATCAGCCCATCAAAGGCATGGCGAATACTAAGAATACTCTCCGGAAATGCTGCGTTCAAAGCCAGCCAAATTTCATGCTCCCCCGCATTACGCGCCATTGCTAAGGCAAGCGATAACGAATAACGCCCGATGCCACGGTATCGGCTTGCGCTTTGTGCACCTTGCAAATCAATTACTATCCTCATTTATTGCTCTCCTTGCTATGATTTTCTATGGCCGCTTTAAGATCAGCATAGATACTATGTGCGCGTGGAGTCATATGCGTCAAATCATTGTCTATCTCGGCATATGCAACGCTAATATTTTGATCAACACTAAGTTTGAAATCCTTCGCTTCCAAGGCTATACCACGCAATCTTGCGAAACGACTCAGATGGGCTTCCAGTCCAGGATGTTTTCTTAATTTAGCTAATGCCCAGACTTTGAGTTTTGGGCGTTTAAGAATGAAGTGAATCAAACCAGCCAGCATCAATTTAAAGGGAAACTTGACTGCAAACCATAATCCTTTAGGAATAGCGAGAATGCAGTTAATGATTTTATTGACTGCCAGAGACAATAAGCGCAGTGGTTTAGTGATGCTCCAGGAGCGGCTTGCGTAGAGAGTTTTGAGTTCTTGATTCAAGCTATCGGCTATTGACCACCAGTGGTGGGATGAGTTGTTAAGCTCTTGGACTTTGGCACTAACAGCGTTTAATTCGCTTTGAAGCCATTGGGTATGGGTTTGTAATTGCGTGTTGAGTTCGTTAACTGCATTAAACTCGGCGGCAAGATTTATTGTTTTCTGCTGCTCCGCCGCAAGCACAGCCTCTAATTGACCGTTCCTCTTACTGAGTTCCTCGATCTTTTGCTGGGCTACATCCCATTCGTTTTGTAGCAATTGGACATTGCTCTTACGGCGTTCACCAATAATTTGTAAGTGGGTGCTCTGTTCGTTTATTTGACTGAGTTCGGCGGCAAGGTTTATTGTTTTCTGCTGCTCCGCCGCAAGCACCGCCTCTAATTGACCGTTCCTCTTACTGAGTTCCTCGATCTTTTGCTGAGCTCCATCCCATTCGCTTTGTAGCCATTGGGCGTGGGCTTGCACTTGCTGTTGCTGCAACTGAAGGTGGCGGGTAGTGGCTATTTGCACATCCACAGCTTCTTCGATTGCTTGCATCCAGCGCGGCAATGAATCATCAGTGTGCAAAGCACAGCTTTCTTCAACGTGTTCTATTTCCATGAACAGTTCATGCAGCAGTTTGAAGCTCCATTGTGCCGACGGGCGCGACCAGAATGACAATGCCCATTCACGATAAGGATGCGCCAACCTATAAGGACTGATAGCGGCGGCACGCAAAGGTGACGGCGACTCGACTACTCCAGTTGTGATTTCATGCACAAAGATCAAAAAGCCCAAGAAAATGTCATGGGGCCATACGCAGTCTTTGCTATCTTTAACTATGGCTCCATAATCAATCAGCAAGGCATGGCCGTCAGAACCGACGAGCACATTCCAGGCGCGAACATCATTGTGATAGAGACCTGCGGCTTCTAGTGTTGCCAGCTGACTCAGTATATCGCCCAATACTAGCCTGGCGTCATAGTGATTACCAGCCCTCATGATGTCGATCAACAACTCACCAGGCAATTTCGTGCGGACCAGCCACACTTCGCGTTCATGCTGACCTTGCAGTACCAGCTGGGCACTATTAAAACCTGGTGGTGAAGCTAGCAAAAAGGCAACCTCATTTCGATATTCTTGCAGATTTGGTATGCCAAGCGCAGCGTGATCAATACGGAATAATTTTACGACTAGTCCGTTGCCAAAATAATAGCGACGCGTGCTCTGATGGACACCTTGCGCCAGCACATGCGGATCAGTTTGCCACGAATTAAAGCCCCCACATTGATCATTCAAGCACCAGTAGCGGTTGCTGGCGAAGTACAAAGGACGAAGAATGTCTGAAAGATGCGTTTCGTGTTGTGTTAACTCATGCACAAAGGCAAAGCCACTCAGTAGTTGCCATGGCTGTTGTGGCTGAGCTGCAGCCCAATACAAAGGTTCGGACGCTAACGCCAGTTCGAAAATGCCTGCTGCGATTTTATCAGCAAGATCTGCAAGCATTTGTTGCACCGCCTCAACGCCTGCTTCATGCACGATATGATGGAATACACTTAGACCGAGCACCAGATCGTATTGATCGCCCTGCAGTTGCTCTAAGATCGATTCAATTCGAGATACTTGAAAGCTGACATTTAGCTTGGGATTCTCACTGGCTAAGGCATTACAAACGGCTATATTGGTATCAAGATAATCCACGCCATGCACTGTGGCACCTAATTTAGCCAAACTGAGACTAAAAAATCCTTGAGCGCAACCTAAATCAAGCACACGAAGAGGACGCTGCACCTGAGATTCCAGCGCTTTGTATACTTTGGCCAGGTGCTCAAGTCGATCATGACACTGGCGCGATACAGTGTTCGAATACTGGGGGTGACCAAAGATGGGCTGATAGATTTCAGGAAGAGCCGCAACTAGCTTTTTAATCGAATATATCATGACTTTATTTGACATGCTGTGCCCCATCAGTAGGAAATGCTCTAATGGGCCGTATCATTGCCCTGATTTTATTAATAGATCTATCAATAAGTACTACTGAAGCAATACCTAGCAGCATAGTAATTGGATTTCCTTCTCCGTAAAATCCATCATGTTTCAACAATGCAGTGCCTAAAACTGACAAAGAAAATAACACAAGAATTTTTTGTAGGTATAAAGATGATTTTTTCTCATGAAATGTCATCATTTAGCAATCTCAAAGTTGAAGTCAGCCTCCAAGTCCACCAACCCCCAAAAGCCCATAGGCCGCTCAACACTTAGCAACACTGAGTCATAGCGCCGATCGAGAGGCTCAAGCGTAGTCTGAGGGCCAGTAGCAATACCAAAGGATACCATGTAATGACCAGCATTTAGAGTCATCGGCAGGACAAACTTGAAGATAATGACCTGCCCTTTCTTTGCAGAAATAATTTGCTTACCCTCAGTCGACAGAAACGAATTAGTCCCATAAAGAAATACCCCATCATGTGTTTTGATAAGAAATCCTGCAGTGAGATCATCATAGTCCGCGTCAAACTGCACTTTGAAATAAAATTCGGTAAGGGTGTTACTTTCAATTACTGGAGGATAGTCTTGACCATTAGCGCGCACCAGATAATCAAGGATGCGAGCACCACCGTTTCCCCAGCGATGCTCTTCCTTGCGATAACCAAGACGAGTATGAAAATTTTCCTCTACCCCACTCAACACCTCGAGGGAAGATGCATCCCCTACATTATCATTATTGGTTTTTTTTCTGCCTTTACCAAACAATTCGTCCATATAGAGATTGCTGACATCGCGAGGAGAATCATCCATAACCAACCGGCCTGCACGGATAAATAGCGCGCGGTTACAGTGCTTAACAATATCACCGATCGAGTGGGTTACCAGCAATAATGTAGTGCCCTGCTCTTTGTAAGTAGCAATTCTCTCATAACACTTGGCCTGAAAATAAGCGTCGCCTACCGACAAAGCTTCATCCACGATAAGAATGTCGGGCCTGAAAGCGGTGGCAACCGCAAATGCTACCCGTGACTGCATACCGCTAGAGTAGGTGCGCACAGGCTGGTCAAAATAATCGCCCACTTCAGCAAAGTCCTCAATTCCTGACATCGTTTTTTCGATATCAGCCTGACTGTAACCCATGAGGCCGGCAGAATGATAGGCATTTTGTCTACCAGTCATATCAGGATTGAAACCCATGCCCAATTCCAGAATTGCTGACACGCGACCACGCAATTGCACTTGGCCCTGCGTGGGACTGGTAGTGCCGGTAATGAGCTTAAGCAGAGTGCTTTTGCCGGCTCCATTCTGGCCGACGATGCCAACTGCTTCGCCGGGACCGATGGAAAAACTCACGTCTTTGAGAACCCAATGCTCCTCACGTGGCTTGATAAATGGAAAGAACCACGAAGCCACCCGCCGCCATTCACTGCCCCACTGGCGGTAGGATTTCCCCAAATTTTGTACGTGCAGTTCACCGCTCATAGTTGGTCCACCATTTCAGGGCTCGCTTTGCGAAACAAAAGCAGGGCAAAAGCGAGCAGCCCCGTAGCGACAAAAGCGATCACGCCTAAGCTGGTCCAATCGGGCGCATGATTATACAGCAGTACATTTTGGTAACCTGTGATGATAGGAATCAGCGGGTTAAATTCAAGCCAACTCCGGTATTCTTCCGGGATAATATTAGCCATATACACAATAGGCGTGAACCAGAACAGGAATTGCATAATGACAGGCACGATCTGTCCAATATCACGCATAAAGACGTTGAGCACGCCCAAGGCCAGACCCAGCCCAAGCGCCAAAGCGATATTGACTATCATGAGGACGGGCAGCCAAATAACCTCTGCACCGGGTATGTGTCCCAACACGCCAAAAATCACCAGAATGGCGGCAAAGAGCAAGATATTATTGACCAAAGCGCTGCCGGTAACAATAAGCGGCAAGGCAATTTTCGGGAATACTAATTTCTTGAGCAGGTTACCGTTATCGATAAACAGCGTCAGGCAACGGTTAACGATTTCAGCAAATAAAGACCAACCCAAAGTGCCCGACATCAGGTAAATGGCATAGGCATATTGATTATCGATGCCAGGCAGTTTGGCCGATAACACCGCCGACAACACAAAGGCAAAAATAAGCACTTGTGAGAGCGGGTGCAGAATCATCCAGAGACCACCCAATTTACTACGTATAAATTTGGTATGAAACTCAGTTTTAATCGATGAAAAAATAAAAAAACGATAGCGCCATGCGGCGAGTAGCATACTGATCATTAAGTAGTTTTTTAGATAAGGGATTCAACTCCAGCAAGACATTGTTGTACTGCTGATGATCGAATCAAATTTTAATATTTAAAAGGGGCAAAAATTCAGTATTTATTTGAACTACGCAAGTTGAGTCGCCAGTCCGCAAATTCCAAACTTAGATCATCCTATCCACAAACACCTGTGAATTTGCGTAGTGTTCGCGCCCTGCGTGCAAAGTAGTATTGTCATTATACAGTGCGGTTGATTTCACCACTGTACGAAAACCCGAATACGTTCACCCATCAACTGCAGCAAAGGTTTGCTGCTTTGGCAGATCAGTTCGGCGCCAAGTTTGCTACGACCGTCATAAGCCTTATGACAGTATAACAACCTCATATACGCCCATAATTGTCTTCAAAGCGCACGATGTCATCCTCGCCGACGTAGCCACCGCTTTGCACTTCGATCATTACACAAGGTACGGTACCTGGGTTTGTCAAGCGATGCTTGTGCCCAGCAGGGATAAATGTGGATTCGTTGGTGTTAATGACGATGTCTTTTTCACCATTGACAACTTTTGCAATGCCGCTAACGACGACCCAATGCTCACTACGATGACTGTGCATTTGCAAGCTCAAGCTGGCGCCGGGTTTGACTTCGATACGCTTAATCTTGAATCCGTTACCCTCTTCCAACACCGTGTATATGCCCCAAGGACGACTCACGGTACGATGAGATTTATGAGCCTCATGTCCTTTTGCCTTTAACTCTGCGTAAATGTGTTTGACATCCTGTGCGCTGGACTTGTCAGCTATAAGAATAGCATCTGGCGTATCGATAATAATGAGATCTTCAATTCCAACCGTGCCGACTAAGCGGTCATTACCTTGAATGGTACAGTTCCGTGTATCGTACAACTGAACATCACCCTGAATTCGATTGCCGTTAGCGTCCGGTTCAGTAAGATCGCCCAGCGCAGTCCAGGTACCAATGTCGCTCCAGCCAATATTGCACGGAATAACGGCAACCTGGTTCGACTTTTCCATTACGGCGTAGTCGATTGAATCGTCAGGAACATTCCCAAAAGTATCTGGATCAAGTTCAAGCAATGCAAAGCCTTCGCCTTCAGCGGATCGAGACTGTTCGATGCAAGCGATTGTAGCATTAAGAATCCGCGGACAATGCTGCTCCATCTGTTGCAGCATGGTGCCAACGGAAAAACAGAACATGCCAGAATTCCAGAGAAATCGGCCAGAAGCGAGATAATCTTGTGCTTTTTCAAGTGACGGTTTTTCTACAAAGCGCAGTACCGTATTGCCGTCAGCCTCAATATAGCCGTAACCAGTCTCTGGGGAATCGGGCTGGATACCGAATGTAACTAGATTGCCCGATGCTGTCAGTTCAGCCGCTTTAAGCACTGCTTGCTGAAAGGCCTGCTGATCGGCAATTAAATGGTCGGCGGCAAGCACCAGCATGATTGCATCCTTGCCGTATTTTTGAGCAACTTGAAGGGCAGCGGCCGCAATCGCGGGAGCGGTATTGCGCCCGAAGGGCTCCAGAATGAAAGATGTTGCGACCCCGGCAGCATTCACCTCGCGAAACTCATCTTCTGTTTTGAAAAATAGCTCACGGTTGGTGACGGTTAAAATTTCTTCCACACCCGGCAATAATGTGCCTCGCAAAAACACCTTTTGTAAGAGACTTTGTCCGTCATCCAAGCGTATAAACGGCTTGGGATGCAACTCACGAGAGACCGGCCACAATCTTGATCCAGCCCCACCGCATAGAATTATTGGAATTAATCGCACAAACGTCCTTTGAATGTTATTTTTGTCGTTTACAAAAGCTACAATAGCTTTCGTAGCAAATTATCTGAAAGTTAAAATTATACCTCAAGCGAAGCAAGACGGGCAAACCATACGGCAACCTTAAGCTATTCAGCTAGGGCTACCCTTGATGGTATCGAAACGGCGCATATGATTCGAAAGGGACAATTATCCGAACCAAACGTTTCAGCTTATAAACAGTTTACGCTTTAGCAGGATAATTTTGTCTACAAGATAGGCGCTCGTTATCTACATTCGTTTAAATTTTGCGACAGAACCGCGATAAACAGGGCTGAAGATTTCATAAGGGCCGCATAAAATCTTCAGTCTTGTTTTCTACTCGTGCTGACGACAACTATTTTATTTATAGCCTTTGGCAATTCGTTGCAGAGTCAATGCGACCAGAACCTGTGCTCGTTTCATACTATCGGCTTCCGCATAGCAACGTAGTTCTGGGGCGTTGCCGGATGGACGCAAATGCACGATCTCGCCGTTGCCGAAGATCAACCGCAGGCCATCGGTCAAATCCCTCTGTACAACTGAACCCAGCTCATTACTCCACAGGCTTTGATAAGCTGTCTCGTCGTTTTGCAAGCTATCCAATAATGCCCGACTGTTGGTAACAGGAAAGTCCTGCAAGCGGTCGCTCGCGGTATAACGTTGCGGCAAACCGCTTAGCAAACCCGACACGTTGCCGCCTTGTTGCCGAGCCATAGCCAGCACAATCAAAGCGGGTAATAATGCATCGCGGGTTGGTAACGCGGCCAGAGAGCATCCGCCGACCATTAAATCATTACCGACCAGAAATCCACCGTTAGCTTCAAATCCGACCACGCTGGGGCTGCCCGCAGTGAGCATCTGTTCCATACCAGCAATCACATAGGGAGAACCGATACGGGTGCGAATCACCTGCCGAAACAGTCCGGATGCCTCGATCGCAGTATTACAACTTACCGGAGTAACCACAGTGTCGGCACCAAGAAAATGCGCGCACAGTAAGCCGACGATATCACCCCGCAGCCAATTACCGGTTTCATCAGCGATCAGAGGCCGATCTCCGTCACCGTCAGTGGAGATAATGGCATCGAGATGGTGCTCGGCAGCCCAAGCCTGCCCACGCTGACGATCTTCTTCGCTGACCGCTTCGGTGTCGATAGGCACAAAGGTGTCGGTGCGACCTAATCCAACCACATCCGCACCCAGAGCACTTAGTACATCACGCAGGCAATCGCGCGCTGCACTGGAATGCTCATAAATCCCGATCCGCCAACCGGCCAGAAAATCATCGGCAAATAAAGATGTATAACGCTGCCGATACTGTAGCAAGGCTTCCAGGTTGACGTGCGGCATTGGTGCATCTTCAGTCATCGCTGACAATTCGACTTCGGCATGGGTAATGACTGCTTCATCGGCTTTGCTGATCTCGCCTTCGGCTCGATAAAACTTGATCCCGTTGCGATCGAATGGAATGTGACTGCCGGTAACCATGATAGCTGGTATACCTTGTCGTAAGGCATATAAAGCCAGTGCGGGGGTGGGCAGCATCCCACAAAAATCCACCTCACCACCAGCTTGGCAGATACCGGCAGCACAAGCTCGAACGATAGCGGGACTAGATGGGCGCAAGTCCATACCTAATGCGACTGCTTGCCCTGATTTCACAAGGTTTAGACCTTGCAAAAATGCCAGACTATAGGCCGCACAGACTTGGTCGGTCATTTGGCTAACGAGTCCACGTGCGCCGCTGGTACCAAATGCCACGCCGCTTTCAGTCATCATCTGTTGGATATTAATTTTCGTCATGGAGTGTGCTTTGTAAAGTTGAAAACGTGAAGAGAACTTGGCTTTTCCAATTCTAATAAAAACAGCCGGACAACGCAGTCAGTCGGCTACGGCAATGATTCGATCCGTGCAAAAACATTCGATACAATCGAATTTTTCTTAACATCAGAGTTTATCTAGCGTAATTTTCCCACAATTAATTTTGAAAAGATTTAGTGTCATCATCTTCTTACGCCAACGAAAGAATAAACTCCCACTGCCCTTTACTCACCGGCATTATCGATAACCGGTTGCCAGGTCTTACCAGAGCCAAATCAGCCAGTTCTGTGTGAGCTTTTAATTCTTTAAGCGTGATAGTGCGGGACAGCGTTCTGATGTATTTAACATCCACCATCATCCAGCGGGGATTTTCGGGATCGCTTTTGGGATCAAAATGCTTGTCGTCCGGATCGAATGCGGTAAAGTCGGGATAGCCTTCTTTAACAACTTCCATGATGCCGACTATGCCCGGCACATCACAGTTGGAATGATAGAAGAAAACTTGGTCGCCCAGCTTCATATCGTCCCGCATCATGTTTCTGGCCTGATAGTTACGCACGCCGTCCCAGTGTTCAGTCTGATTGGGCTTATTGTACAGATCACTTATTCCGAACGTATCCGGTTCGGATTTCATTAGCCAGTAATTCATGGGGATTTTGATTTAATGGGGAGAGCGATTGTTATGGAGCATCTCCCGCCTGCGCCGTAATGTGCTTTCGTCCTTGAACCGGAGGTTCAAGTGGGGACATGGCCGGTAAATCAGGCTTCCCGTATAAAACGGGCATGCTCACCAATACTGGTATCC
>Ga0208262_1000013_pt1 | contig 121056 bp, 93 predicted proteins | sample LakWasMet15_LOW5_2_FD_183863 | JGI IMG/M metagenome (GOLD analysis project Ga0208262, IMG submission 183863) | Freshwater sediment methanotrophic microbial communities from Lake Washington under simulated oxygen tension - Sediment Metagenome... | ecosystem: Environmental > Aquatic > Freshwater... | reverse complement strand
TCGGTTTTACAAAGCCAATCAACAACGATTTTAATACAAGATTTTAAAGATACAAAGCAATGAGCAAAAGAACGTTTCAACCATCGAAAAGAAAAAGAAGAAATAAACACGGATTCATGGACAGAATGGCTTCTGCAAATGGAAGAAAAGTGCTTGCTCGTCGTAGAGCAAAAGGAAGACATAAATTGACTGTTTCTTCTGAACCAAGACACAAAAAATAATGATTAGCAACTAATCAATATCAAGCCGTTACTTTTATTAGTAGCGGCTTTTTTTTGAACCTGTTTATAAATAATAATAAGTTTTAGAAGCTATTTCCCGCTATACGTTACAATCTTTTTATTTTTAAGAAAAAATAAAAAAGGATTTTCACTACTATCGGGGCTAGGCTTTATCATAAATAACAACACAACAATAACTAACTACAATGCCTAAAGACAATTCTATTAAATCGGTTTTAATTATTGGTTCCGGACCCATCGTAATCGGACAAGCCTGCGAATTTGATTATGCAGGTTCCCAATCAGCACGTTCCATTCGAGAAGAAGGAATTGAAGTCATTTTAATCAATTCCAATCCGGCAACCATCATGACCGATCCATCCATGGCGGATCATGTTTATTTATTGCCACTTACAACCAAATCCATTATTCAAATTCTAAAAGAGCATCCTCAAATTGATGCCGTGCTACCAACAATGGGAGGGCAAACCGCGCTGAACCTTTGTCTGGAAGCCGATGAAAAAGGAATTTGGAAAGATTTTGGAGTAAAATTAATTGGTGTCGATGTCAATGCCATCAACATTACCGAAGACAGAGAACAATTCAAGCAATTGCTTAAAAAAATAGGAGTGCCATCGGCACCAGCTGAAATTTGTACTTCTTTTCTTCGCGGAAAAGAAATTGCGCAGGAATTTGGTTTTCCATTAGTAATCCGCCCATCCTTCACTTTAGGAGGAACCGGAGCGGCAATCGTGTATAAAAAAGAAGATTTTAATGAACTTTTGACCCGAGGTTTAGAAGCCTCGCCAATCCACGAAGTCCTTATTGACAAAGCTTTAATGGGTTGGAAAGAATACGAATTGGAATTACTTCGAGACAAAAATGACAATGTTGTGATTATTTGTTCCATCGAAAATATGGACCCAATGGGAATTCATACAGGTGATTCGATTACTGTAGCGCCAGCCATGACATTGTCGGATACAACGTTTCAAAAAATGCGAGATTATGCCATTTTAATGATGCGTTCCATAGGGAATTTTGCGGGAGGTTGTAATGTGCAATTTGCCGTTTCCCCCGATGAAAAAGAAGATATCGTAGCTATCGAAATTAACCCGCGTGTGTCACGTTCTTCGGCTCTAGCTTCAAAAGCAACAGGTTATCCTATTGCAAAAGTAGCCTCAAAACTGGCTTTAGGATATAACTTAGATGAATTGCCTAATCAAATTACCAAACTAACTTCGGCACTTTTTGAACCTACATTGGATTACGTAATCGTTAAAATTCCACGTTGGAACTTCGACAAATTTGAAGGAGCTGACAGAACTTTAGGGCTTCAAATGAAATCAGTTGGAGAAGTGATGGGAATTGGACGTTCGTTCCAAGAAGCCCTGCACAAAGCCACTCAATCACTCGAAATTAAACGAAACGGTTTAGGAGCTGACGGGAAAGGATATAAAAACTACGACCAAATTATCGAAAAATTAACCTATGCAAGTTGGGATCGTGTTTTTGTGATTTATGATGCTATTGTCATGGGAATTCCGCTTTCCAGAATTCATGAAATCACTAAAATTGATATGTGGTTTTTGAAACAATATGAAGAATTGTATTTCTTGGAAAGAGAAATTTCTCAATATAAAATTGATACGTTGCCAAAAGAGTTGGTTCTTGAAGCCAAACAAAAAGGATATGGCGACCGACAAATAGCGCACATGTTGGGCTGTTTGGAAAGTCAGGTGTATAAATTGCGTGATGAAATGAATATTAAGCGTGTGTATAAATTGGTAGACACTTGTGCTGCCGAATTTAAAGCACTAACGCCTTATTATTATTCTACTTTTGAAGCCGAAATTGAAACCGCTGACGGAAAACGATATGTTCATAATGAAAGTATCGTAACCGATAGAAAGAAAGTTGTGGTTTTAGGTTCAGGACCCAATAGAATCGGGCAAGGAATTGAATTTGACTATTCTTGCGTTCATGGCGTTTTAGCTGCCAAAGAATGTGGTTACGAAACCATCATGATTAATTGCAATCCGGAAACGGTTTCCACCGATTTTGATACGGCCGATAAATTGTATTTCGAGCCTGTTTTTTGGGAACACATTTACGATATCATTCGTCATGAAAAGCCTGAAGGTGTGATTGTACAATTGGGTGGGCAAACAGCTTTGAAACTCGCTGAAAAATTATCGAAATACGGAATCAAAATTTTGGGAACTTCTTTTGACGCTTTGGATTTAGCCGAAGACAGAGGACGTTTTTCAGAATTGTTAACCGATTTAAAAATACCTTTCCCGCAATTTGGAATCGCCGAAAACGCAGACCAAGCTTCAGCTTTAGCCGATGTTTTGGACTTCCCATTGTTAGTTCGTCCTTCTTATGTTTTGGGTGGACAAGGAATGAAAATTGTCATCAACAAGCACGAATTGGAAGAGCATGTTATTGATTTATTAAAATCGATACCGGGAAATAAATTGCTTTTAGATCATTATTTGGATGGTGCCATTGAAGCTGAAGCAGATGCTATTTGCGATGGTGAAAATGTCTACATCATCGGAATCATGGAGCATATTGAACCATGTGGAATCCATTCAGGAGATAGTAATGCTACGTTGCCACCGTTCAATTTAGGCGAATTTGTAATGCAACAAATCAAAGATCACACTAAGAAAATTGCCTTAGCATTGCGAACCGTTGGATTAATCAATATTCAGTTTGCCATAAAAAATGATACGGTTTATATCATTGAAGCCAATCCAAGAGCTTCGAGAACGGTGCCTTTCATCGCGAAAGCGTATGGAGAACCTTATGTAAATTATGCTACCAAAGTAATGTTGGGAGTGAATAAAGTAACCGATTTCAAATTCAATCCGCAGTTAAAAGGATATGCTATAAAGCAACCTGTTTTTTCTTTTAGCAAGTTTCACAATGTGAATAAAGCGCTCGGCCCAGAGATGAAATCAACCGGCGAAAGCATATTATTTATTGATGATTTAAAGGACGATCAGTTCTATGAATTGTATAGCAGACGAAAAATGTATTTGAGTAAATAATATGGACTTCCTTAAAAAATTAAACACAAAAGCACACGCTGAAATCAACACGGGTTTTGGAGCCAACGCGTCCAATTATGGTGGTAGATTTATCAATAAAGATGGATCGCCCAATGTAGAGAAAAGCGGCATTGGCTATTTTGAAAAAATAAGTTGGTATCATACGATGCTTGACATGTCTAATTTGAAATTCATATCCGTTCTTTTAGGTTTTTACATTGCTATTAATTTTGTTTTTGCTTCGGTTTATTTCTTTAATGGAATCGAAAATTTGAATGGGATTGAAGGAGGTTCCTTTTTAGAAAAATTTGGAGGTGCTTATTTTTTTAGCGCCCAAACTTTTACGACAGTTGGTTATGGACATATCAGCCCGAATGGTTTTCTAACGAGTGCCATTGCTGCATTTGAAGCCTTGATTGGATTGTTAAGTTTTGCCATTGCTACAGGTTTATTTTATGCCCGATTTAGCAAGCCAAAAGCGCATTTGTTGTTTTCTACTAATGCCTTAATTGCTCCATTTAATGGAGCTACGGCCTTGATGATGCGAATTGCACCTCACAAAAACACAAGTTTTACCGATGCGGAAGCCAAAGTAACTTTAGGTTTAACCGTTACAGAAAACGGAATAACTTCCAATAAATTTTTCTTGCTAGATTTGGAATATGCCAAAATAAATTCACTCACTTTAAGCTGGACACTTGTTCATCCCATTACCGAAGAAAGTCCATTATTCGGTATTACCAAAGCGGATTTTGAGAATACAAATGGGGAAATTATTATTTCCATTAAGACTTTTGATGACATGTTTAGTACCACTGTGGCAGCCAGAAGCTCCTATACTTTTGAAGAAGTAGTTTATGGGGCGAAATTCAATCCGATGTTTAATAAAGATGAGAAACGCAATATGACTGTCCTTAATCTTGATAAATTAAACGACTATCAAATGATGGAACTGAATTAATTCAGTTGAAAGTTTAAAGTAACGGCTACTTTCTTTGCCACTTTTTTACTTACCACACTAGGAATTTCGATGCCAAAATCATCTGAGTTTACTTCAAAATTTGAAATTATTTCGATGCCCTCTGCTGTTTTTTTAATCTTGGCAGGTATAGAAATTGCTTTTGATTTACCATGTAATTCAAGCTTTCCAGTTATGGTAAATTCCTTTGCTGTTGCAGTCAATTTTGATATATCAAAGTTTTCAACCTTTCCTTTAAAAGTTCCTTTTGGGAATTTGTCGCTTTCAATATAATTTTCATTGAAATGTTCTTCCATTAAGGCAACCTTAAATCGGAAGCTTTTCATTAAAACAAGACTAGCAATTTCTCCCGTTTGAGGATTTATGATGCAGGTTACATTATCATTTTTTGCTTTTACTTCTTCAAATGCGGGCACAGATGCTTCAAAAGTGACTTTACCCGTTTTGGTTATCAGTTTTGCTTGGGCATTACTTAGGAAGGAGATTATTAATGCGCTTAGAAGGAATATATTTTTCATAGTGATGTTTTTTATTCTTGTAGGCCATCTTCTTGCCATTTGATAATAATATTAATAGAATTTTGCGGTAAACGGGTTCCGCCATTTGGCATCATGCCTGGTTCTCCTTGTGCTCTTGAAATTCTTTCAATTAGGGGTCTGTTTTGAATTGCATCTTTAACTTGAGCATAGGTCGTTAAAGGCATTGGCGCACCGTTTACTGGAGTGGCAGCATGGCACATGATACAATTGTTGTCAATTATTGATTTTACATTTAATGTATATGTAGCATCATTAACCCCAATTCCTTGTGTAAGATCTGCTGAGCTATCATTTGTACAATTTGCAAATAGGAGCAAAATAAAAGCAAAACTTACTATTAATTTTAAATGTTGCATATGTAGAGATTTATTGTTTTTTTATGGACATATGTAATTTGCATTTGTTCATTGGTTTTACAATCAATTTACGGTAATACTCATTTCATAGTTTTAATTATACTCAAAATTAAATAAATTCTTTGAACGTAATGATTTTCATACTATTATTTTTTAGATTTGCGTTATATACTTTGTTAAATGAGAAAGAAAATTATAATTGGATTAATCGTTTTGGCTGCTATGGGTTTTGGAATATACAAGTATATTTATAAAAGCCATCGTGATATTTCATCAGAAGAAGCCAACTATGCTGTTACGGTATCAAGTTTAAATAATGAATTCAAGCAAAGTGATAGTCTTACGCTTATCAAATACCGTGACAAAACAATTAATTTAAGTGGAAAGATTTCGAGTATTGATGCTGCTAGCAAATCAATCGTTATTGATGAAAAGATGAATGCTATTTTCTCGGATAGTATTCCTAAAAGCATACAACTGAATCAATCTATCAGCCTTAAAGGAAGATTTATAGACTATGATGATTTATTAGAAGAGTTTAAAATGGATCAAGTATCAATATCAAAATAAAAAAAATGAAAAAGAAATTATTGTGTTTTCTGTTGTTACCCTTATTGTCTTTTGCGCAAGATGATTTGTTAAGTGAAATTGACACTGCTGCAACCAAGAAAAGTAAGGTAGAATCTGCCTTTAAAGGATTGAAAATTGTGAATTTAGAGTCGACAAAGTTGGCTGCAAAAGGAGATTTGTATTTTATTGTAGCGCACAGATTCGGGTCTATAAAAGATGGATTTGAAGGTTCGTATGGATTGGATAATGCGATTACCCAATTGAAGTTTGTATATGGATTGAACAATTGGTTTACCGTTAGTGCTGCCAGAAGTGAAATTGCTTATGATTTCTCAGGTAAATATTTATTGCAATCTCAAGAAACTGGTGGTTTCCCATTTGCTATTGTAGGTTTTACGAGTCTCGGTTTTAATAATACTTTGAAAGAAAGTAATTATCCGAAAATGAAATTTGAGAATCGTTTGATTTATGTTGGACAACTTTTAATCTCAAGAAAATTTACTGAAAAATTATCTTTAGAATTAGCACCTACATTTTTTCACGAGAATTTTGTGATTGATGACAATCAGGACAATAGTCAATACGCGATTGGAGTAGGAGGAAGATATAAGTTTGCTAAACGTTGGTCTGTAAATGTAGATTACGCGGCACATTTAAATAGAGCGAGTACTTCTCCGTTTAAAGATCCATTATCAATTGGAGTTGATTTGGAAACTGGAGGACACGTTTTTCAAATGCATTTCAGTAGTTCGCAAGGAATTCATGAATCAGGATTTTTAGGAAATACAACGGGTGATTGGGGGAAAGGAGATATATTCTTTGGATTTAATTTATTGAGAGTATTCTAATATTCTATTCTGTATAAAAAAGAAAGCCCTCCATTTTTGGAGGGCTTTCTTTTTGAATTATAAATTTATAATTATTCTTTAATAAATTTTTGAGAGTAATCTTTTCCAGCAGTATCTCTTAATAATAAGATGTAGCTACCAGTACTAAGTCCTTCAACATTTACTGATGGATTTGTTAGTTCAGTAGTTGAAATTAATCTACCATTCAAATCAAATACTTGAGCTGATTTCATGGTAAGATTATCATTAGCTTTAATGTTTATAACATTTTTTGCAGGATTTGGATACAAACTAAAAGCGCTATTAGAGAAACTTCCAACCGCTAATGTCGAACCTTCAACAACAACTACCTTTTGATTTACAGCAGGATTGTTAATGGTATCAACAATTCCTGATGGCCATCTGATAACTAATTGTGTAATGGCTGTAGCTTGTCCAATTCCGAAATGAGCATTTAGTGAATCCATATATTTAAATCCTTCTCCACTTCTAATATCTCTAATTTGTTTTCCAAAAGTACCGTAGATTTCCACTCTGGCACCAATTCCATTACTATTACTTTGGATTCCTTGTAAGCCTACTTTAATCCATTTATTTGTATTTGGAACAGCATAACGAACTGTAGAACCACTCATGATATCAAGGAAACCATCATCATTCAAATCTCCTATAGCACCTGGGCCAATTCCGCTATAGGTTACAGGAGAAAATGTACTATTGCCATTGTTAAACATAATTTTGTTTCCTCCACCAAGTACATCAACAAAACCGTTATTGTCAAAATCAAAAGCTACATTGTCAATGTTAGTAGCTGTATTTGTATCCCAACCAGAACCAGCAGTTATGTTTGAAAATGCTTCTTCCACACTATTGTTTGTGTCTAAGTTGTTTCTAAAATATCTATGTGTTCCATTACTAGCTGTAATGATAATATCCATATCACCATCATTATCGTAATCAGCAATTGCAGAAGACCATGTTTGAATTGGAGTAACATTTATTTGTGCTATGGCAGAGATATCAGTATAAACTCCATTACCATCATTTCTGTGTAATTCACAAGGAGGTCCTGAACATTTAGAGATAAATACATCACTATCACCATCGTTATCAAAATCGGTAAATAGGGTAGAATAGTTTCCTCCAACAGCACCAATACTAAAAGCACCAGGAGTAACCGTTGATTGATAGAAAGTTAAATTTCCAGCGCCGTCATTTAAATAATAACAATTTGGAGCCACATCATGACAAGAAAAGACATCTAAATTACCATCGCCATTTAGGTCGGCAAAATTGGTTCTTTGACAGAAAATATAATCTCCAGGAGTATAACTTGTGTAGGTTGCTCCATTATTACTTGATTTCCAAACGGAAAGTCCGCCTCCACTTCCTAAGACTAAATCATTATAACCATCTCTGTTATAATCACCAGCTGCCATACTCCATCCTGGCATTTCACTTGTTCCAGTAACGGGTATGTTGGCAATAGTGAAAGTACCACCAGCACCTTGATAATGAATTTTTAAATTATTGGCGCTTATACCAACAATATCATCTTTATGATCGCCATTCATATCCACCACACAAATATTATAGCTGCTGTTTACTGTGCTAATTGTTTGTGTATTATAAGTAATGGCTGGCGAACCAGTTACAACCGTTTGCGTTAGTTGAAATGTAAATCCACTATCGCTCCATCTATTGTCCCATGCAATATAATAGGTTGTCCCTGATGTTGCATAAAAGGTAGTTGTGGATGAAAAGTTAGAACCTCCATCATCATCTCCAGCCACACATACTAAACTGCCACACGTTCCAGTATATACATTTAAACGTGTATCAATTCTTGGATTGTTTTGTACAACGTCTGAAGTGACTGTTACATTGTAATTTGCTGTTGGAGTATACGCATACCATTCAGCTTTAGTTGGATTTGCATCTGGATCGTTAATACAAAATAAAGAAGGTACTTGTGTACCATCTAATACCGTTATAACTGACAATCCTGCAGTGGTTAAAGGCGTTGCAGTTGCACAAGTATTTTGTGCATTTGTAAACTGAATTACAAAACTGAACATTAATAATAGAGTAATTTTTTTCATTGTTATTGGTTTGTTTAATTGTTTTTCTATTTAATTGCAAGGTTCTAAAGAATTTATCCAGTCCCTCATTAATGCTACTCCTTCTTCATGAATTATTGTTCTACCATGAAGAGGCATACGGTAACTTTCGTTTGTTGTATTAATTCTATAATATAACATCGATTTATTGACGTTATTTGGCGCTACAACTTTACTTAATCCAGCTGGAAAATCCTGTGTATCCGAAGTTGCTACACAAACTCCCATATTAGCTAAACCGTTTGCATTCCCTGTTTCACTATAGGCAAAACGCATAGGTCGATAATCACAATGTCTATCCGTTTGATGACAATGAGAACAATTACTATCAACATAAGAACGTGCTCTCAATGCAATTGGTTTTGAAGTGTCATTGTAATCTATCACCGTATTTTCGGCTGTTGGCAAACTAAAAGTATTTTCTAAATAGCCAAGCTCCATCCATTTGGTTAGTTGGTTTTTAGACTGCGTACCATAATTATAATTATAATTTAGGTTTTGCGGTTTAATACCTATGGGAACATATACATTTACATCTTCACCATTAATTACTACTTTTGCTTTGTGACAAGTTATACATTGAACTTCAGTTGGAATTCTATAATTGGCGCTTTTAATGACATTGTTTTCGTCTTTCCATGAAATGTCGGTATAGCTACCAGCCATATCTAAAAAGGCTTCTGTTTGATCATCGTTCCAAACATATTCTGCAAAAATCCAGCCTGTAGCTTTTCGAATCATTACTCGAGTTTCTATTATTCTAGTTGTATTCAATGGTTGTACATTGTCATAATAAAAAGTCTTTATAAGAGCAGCTCCAACGGGAAGGTTTAAAACTTTATTGTCTCCATCATAAGTTGCCGAGGTTCCTTCGGGCATCCAAACAAATCTTTTTTTATGTGCATAATCCGTAAACAATGTACTTGCTGGAGCAAATGGTATTACATTTAAAGAAGGGTTTTGTAATTTAATATCTCCTTCAAAAAATTTATAATCGGATAACTTCTGATAGGGTACTTGTGTCAAATCCACAACAACAGGAGATACAGCCTTATATTCATCATCTTGATTTGAACAAGATGTATGAAAAAATGTAAAAAATAAAAAAAAGACAAGTATAAATACTAACTTATTTTTTTTCATAATAATAACGAATCTCTTAAATATAGATTAGACAACTTAAAATAGGAACGCCCTACTTTTAGTTTAAAACTAAACGTAAAAATAATCTTTTTTAAGTAAAGTCTTTAAAAATAAGTTGTTATAAAATTATTCTTTGATAAATTTTTCAGAATAATCTTTTCCAGCTTCATCTTTTAATAACAATAAATAAGTTCCACTACTTAGTTTCTCAACATTTAAGTAGGGGTTTGTAAGCGCAGATTCAATGACTAATTTTCCAGTCAAATCAAATACCTGTGCTGATTTCATAACTACATTATCATTTGATTTAATATTCAAAACATTCTTCGCTGGATTTGGGTACAAGCTAAATGCTGAATTTGTAAAAGTTGCATTTCCTAGTGGTGATGAACTTTCAACTACCATTAATGATTGATTAGGATTTACATTGTTTATAGCATCTATAACTCCTGATGGCCATTTAATAATTACTTGTGTAATTGTTGTTGCCTGTCCAAGTCCAAAATGAGCTGTAATAGTACTCATATTTTGAAAACCTGTTCCACTTTGTACATCTCTAATTTGTTTTCCCCATGATCCATAGATTTCTATTCTTGCTCCAATTCCATTTCGGTTACTTGTTATTCCGTGAAGGTTTACGTTTAGCCACTTATTAGTATTTCCGTTATTAAATAATACGGTAGTACCATTTTGAATGTCTAAGAAACCATCATTATTTAAATCGCCAACAGGTTTGTCATAAGCATTTAAAGGATACGTATTTGGGTTAGGCGTGAAATGAAAATTACCATCACCAAACATAATAGTGCTTCCCGATCCTAAAACATCTAGAAAACCGTCATTGTCAAAATCTTGTGCTATGTATTCTCTACCTAATCCCGCTGAAGCTGAGTCATAACCAGAGCCAGTTGAGACACTTGTAAATGTTCCATCACCATTATTTCTTTTTACATTTGAAAGTCCATTAGATGATGAGTTTACACCAACAACAACATCCATCCAACCATCATTATTAAAATCACCAACTGCTGATGACCATGTTTGTTCTGGGTCTGCCATATTAGCCGCTGCTGCAACATTGGTATAAGTTCCATTTCCATTATTGTGATATAATTGATTAATGTTTCCTCCAACACCAGAACCTCCTTGTCCACATTTAGATAAATGCATATCTAAATGCCCATCATTATCATAATCAATCCAATTCGAAGCATAATTTCCTCCAGTTGCAAAATCACCAATACCACCTTGCATGGCATTAAGATTGGTGCCATCGTTCATATAGTATCTATTAGGAGCATTGTCGTCGCAAGCAAAAGCATCTAATTTTCCATCATTATTGATGTCTACAAAATTAGTACGTTGCACTAAATAAGATTGTGTTTTTCTATCAGTTGTAAATCCTGTTCCAGTGCCATTGGCCTTTAAAAAGCAAACGCCACTTCCAGAACCATAAAGTAAGTCATTATATCCATTATTGTCATAATCGCCAGCGGCAATACTCCATGAAGGCAGTACGGTTGTATTAGGAACAGTATAAGTACTTGTAGAAAATGTCCCGTTAGCTTGTTGATAGGTAATTGCTAGTTGGGTTGTGCTAATTGCGGAAACAATATCATCTAAATTATCTCCATTCATATCAACGATACATTTGTTATATCCTCCTGTTACACCAGGTACAGTTGAGCCAGTAAATGATAATCTATCAGGTGCAGGAGGTGGAGTTACCATAACCGTAAAGTCAAATCCAGTTGAACTAAATCGGTTATCAAAAGCTATAATATAGGTAGTTCCAGCAGTTGCTGCAAAACTAACTTGAGAAGAATTGCTTCCATTATAGTCATCATTGGATGTCAAACAAGCTAAATTACTGCAATCGCCTGTATATACAATTACACGAGTATCGGAATTGTTATTTTGAGATAACATTGTTGAAACCGTCACATTGTTATTTTGTGTGGCTGTAAATTTATACCATTTTCCTTTTGCACCTGCGCCGCTTGATAATCCACAAAGTAATGTTGGTGCTGTCCCCGTTTCATTTGTAAAAGCTGGTGCTGTAGTTGTTGAGTTTAAAAGAACAACTCCAGCAGCGCCACAATTTGCTTGTGCAAAAACTACGGTGTAGCCAATAAATAAAGCGATTATAGTTAAAGTTTTTTTCATGATATTTATGAATATTATAATTTTTATTTTAAAGTTTTTTACCCGAATTTATTTAATTACATGTTTGCGTTAAAGAAGAAATCCATTCTTCTATTAACGCTACACCTTCATCGTGAACTATAGTCCTTCCCAACAGTGGCATTCTTTGGCTTTCGACATTGGTGTTCATTCTATAGCGCATTACAGATTTACTGTAATTACCTGGAGAGATGATTTTCTGCAATGTTGCGCTTACAGGCTCGTCGGCCAATACACAAACACCTAATTTTTCAGAATCCGTAGTTTCACTAAAACCCAATCGAATAGCTCTATAATCACAACGACCTTGGTCTTGGTGACAATGAGCACAATTGGCATCTAGATAGGAGCGAGCTCTCAATTCCAATGGCTGCATAGTATCTCTATAATCTACAATGGAAACTATAGAAGAAGGATAACTTTCCAAATAACCTTGTTCTTTAAATTTTTTCAACTGGTTTTTAGAGTACAAACCGTAATCATAACTAAAGTTAAGGTTTTGTGGTTTTAAACCAATTGGTGTTGCTATTTCATTTATTTTATGACAAGCGATACACTCAGCGCCTGAAGGGATTCTATAATCTATACTAACAATTTCATCATTGTCTTTTTTGAAAGTAATTGGCACTGAACTTCCATTTGTAAAATCATCGCCAGTCACTAAATCGGCTTCTGTCTGCTCTTCATTCCATAAATATTCTGCAAAAACCCATCCTGTAGCTTGTCGTATCATCAATCGGGTTTCGACTATTTTGGTAGTGTTATCAGGTTGAATGGTAGTATAATAGAAATTTTTTATTAAGACAGTTCCTGTAGGAAAAACAAGTATCTTGTTGTCGGCACTATAAGTTGCTTGTGAACCAACCGGCATCCATAAAAATCTTTTCTTATGAGCATAGTCTGTAAAAAGACCACTTGCTGGTTCATAGGGAAGCACATTTAAGGCTGGATTTAAGTCTTTTAAATCGCCTTCAAAAAAATGATAATCAGATAGTTTTGCATAAGGAACCTGAGTTAAATCAGCTACTACAGGCGAAACAGGAATATACTCGTCGTCTTGATCTGTACAAGATTGAAAGGCAACGACTAATAATAAAAGAAATGGGAGTAGGTATTGTTTTTTCATATATTTTTAAAATGCTGACCAAAAGTAATAAATTAATAATAAATTCCAAATAATAATAGTAAATCTAATTGTGAAAAGTATAATACCTTGATAATAATGTAAACTAAAATCGATATTAATTCACCCTGAAGTTATGCTTCTTTCTCTGCTCTAGTTAAGATATTTTCGGGTAATGCTTTTTTTGCTTTAGCACCCATTTTTTTCAATTTTTCAACACTATTGATTAAGTTTCCTTTTCCGTCAACCAGTTTGTTCATCGCACCTTGATATTCCACTTTGGCTTCATCCATTTTTTTGCCAATTTTTACCAAATCAGCTACAAATCCTTCAAATTTATCATACAAAGCGCCAGCCTGACGTGCAATTTCCAAAGCGTTTTCTTGTTGCTTTTGGTTGGCCCACATACTATCAATAGTTCGTAATGTTGCCAAAAGAGTAGAAGGCGTTACAATGACAATATTTTTCTCAAAAGCTTTGTTATACAAGGAAGTATCTTCATTCAATGCCAATGCAAAAGCAGATTCAATTGGAATGAACAGCAACACAAAATCAGGGCTTTCCATTTGATATAAATCCTGATAATTTTTCTCGCTCAATTGATCCACATGACGCTTTAATGCCATTACGTGTTCTTTCAAATGTTGCGCTTTTGCACTTTCGTCTTCTTCATTAATATAGCGTTCATAGGCCGTTAATGTTACTTTTGAATCGACTACCATTTTCTTCCCATCAGGCAAATTGATAACTACATCGGGAAAAACTCGATTGCCTTCTTCGGTGGTAAAACTTTGCTGCACTTCATATTCACGTCCTTTTTCCAAACCCGATTTTTCCAAAACGCGCTCCAAAATCAATTCGCCCCAATTCCCTTGCATTTTACTATCGCCTTTCAAAGCCTTGGTTAAATTCAAAGTTTCTTTGCTCATTTGCTCGTTCATTTCACGTAAGCCAAGAATTTGTTGACGCAACGCCGCATGATAATCAATACTTTCCTTGTGCGTGTCCTCGACTTTCTTTTCAAAAAGTTGAATTTTGTCTTGCAAAGGAGTAAGTATGTTTTTTAAATTTTCCTTGTTTTGTTCTGTAAATTTTGTGGTTTTTTCTTCTAATATTTTGTTGGCCAAATTCTCAAATTCCTTGGTAAATTTTTCCTGAAGTTTTTCTACTTCCTCTTTTTGTTCCTTGTTGCGTTCCCAAAGATTTTCAAAATCGGTTTCTTTTTTTGAAAGCTGAATCGCCAATGATTCTTTCTCCGTTCTAATAGTTTCTCTTTCTTGAACGGTTTGGTTTAATTGATTTTTGACGTTTTCAATTTGCTGTAATAACCCATTTATTTTTTCTTCTAATGACGCTTTGTCGGTTTTTGCATTGGCGGAAAAAAGTAGTTTTCCAATAAAAACACCGATGGCTAAAGCAATGATAAAGGCTAATAAAAAAGGAAGTAATGTCGTCATTATTTTGAAGTTATAAAAAGTAAAAGTACTAAAAAGTAGCTACAATTTCAGAAAATAAGTAGGAGATTAATATGTATTTTTACAAAAAAAAGAAAGCATGCTCAATATCGTTTTAGTAGAACCCGAAATTCCCAATAATACTGGAAATATTGGCCGATTAAGCGTCGGAACCGAAAGCCGTTTGCACTTAATTCACCCGTTTGGATTTAAAATCACCGATACCAATTTAAAACGTTCGGGTTTGGATTACTGGGTGCATTTGGATTGGTATCAATATCAAAATGTAGCCGAATGGACAGCACAAATCCCAGATAAATCCAGGGTTTTCTTGATGAGTTCACACGCTACAAAATCTATTTATGAAGCGGAGTTTCAAGATGGCGATTGGTTGGTTTTTGGAAAGGAAAGTGTAGGTTTGAGCCAAGAAGTATTGACACAATTCGAAAATCATTTGACCATTCCAATGTCCAATTTAATTCGTAGTTACAACATTGCGAATTCGGTGGCATTTGTTGTAGGTGAAGCAAAGAGACAGCTTAGTTTGAAATAATAAACTTCCCTTTTTTGTCATCAAAAGTAATAGCAGAATCTTTAAAAAGCGAATTGAAAACGCCTTTGGAAATCAAATTACAAGGTTCGTCTTGAACGACATCTTTTTCGGTCATAATAATCATTTCATCTGCTAATTGAATTGCCAAATCAATATCGTGTGTGGAAAACAAGATGCACTTATTGTTTTCGGCAGCTAGTTTTTTAAGTAATTTAAAAACAGAAACTTTGTGCAACAAATCTAAATGGGTTGTGGGTTCGTCCAAAATAATTAACGGCGTATCCTGAGCCAAAGCGCGTGCAATTAATACTTTTTGTAATTGCCCATCACTGATTTCATGATGCTTTTTACTTGACAAATTTTCCATTTGTGTTAACGCCATCGCATGATTAACTTGCTGTAAATCTTCTTCCGATAATTTTCCAATCCAATTGGTGTAAGGTTGTCTTCCAAGAGCAATCAGTTCAAAAACAGTTAAATTACTTGGCGGTAATTTTTCGGTTAAGACCAAACTTAAATTTTGCGCCAAGGAAAGTGAATCATACTTATGAATTTCCTTTTCATGCAACAAAACAGTTCCACTTAATGGTTTTTGAATCCCAGTTAATGTTCGCAATAAAGTTGATTTTCCTATTCCGTTGGCACCAATTAAAGCAATGAGTTTCCCTGTTTCAAAACTCAGGTTGAGGTTTTCTGCAATAACAATTCTCTCCTTTTTGGTTGTGTAACCAATGGATAAATTTGAAGTGGAAAGGATGTTATTTTTAGAACTCATTTAAAATTATTTAAAAAACTATGTCTCTATGTGTTTAAAAACTATTGAATACTTTTTTTTCTAACGATTAACCAAATGACAATAGGTGCCCCAATTATAGAAGTTATGGCATTAATTGGTAACGTAAAATCAAATCCTGGAAATTGCGAAACCATATCGCAAAATAACATGATAATAGCGCCAATCAAAAGCGTACTCCAAAACAAAATTTTATGATTACTAGTTTGAAATAAAAGCTTCGACAAATGGGGAACTGCCAAACCAATAAAGGCAATCGGACCAGCAAAAGCAGTGATACTACCCGCTAAAATACTTGTTGCAATAATGATCGTATATCTCGCTTTGGAAATATTTAAACCCATACTTCGGGCATAATTTTCTCCCAGTAATAAGGCATCCAATGGTTTTAGCGTAAGGATACTTAGGAATAATCCAACAATAGTAACAATGCCTAAAATCAAAATGTTTTGCCATGAAATATTACCAATACTTCCCATGGACCAAAAGGTATATTTTTGTAATTGTTCTGCCGAAGTGAAGTAAGTCAAAACACCAACAATGGCTCCCGTAAAGCTACTAAACATCAATCCTACAATCAAAATTGTGGTGGTGTCTCGCAAGCGTCTCGACACAAACAGCACCATAATCAAAACCATAAAACTTCCCAAACAAGAAGCCAGAATTATTCCATAAGATGACAATAAAAAATCGGATAAAAAGGATGGTAACAAACCTGCTCCAAGAATCACAAAGGCAACTCCCAAACTGGAACCCGAACTCAATCCCAAAACATAAGGTCCCGCCAACGGATTTCTGAAAAGCGTCTGCATTAACAAACCGCTTATCGACAATCCCATTCCGACCAAAATGGCCACAATAGCTTTTGGCAAACGAAAGTTGACGATGATATATTCCCAGGTTTCCTTGCTAGCATTTTCGCCTAACAAGCTTTTGAAAACCTCTTTCATCGGAATTGCCACTTGGCCCAATGAAATGTTCAGTAACAAGGTCAAAAACAATGTCAATAGCAATGATGAAAAGAGAATGGTATTTCGGTTTTTCAAACTAGTTTAATTTTTCAAAAAAGTAAAGTTTATAACTCGGCAATAATTCAGGATGCATGATTTTTACAATATCTTTTATGACAATATCTGGACGATTGGGAGCTAATTCATAATACAAAACGCCTCCTTTTTCGCCTTTTTTTCTTGTAAAAGTATAAACGTTTTTCTGCTGAAAAGCACTAAATTGTTTGTAATGCGGATTGGCATCAGCCATGGCTTGTAACGAACCAAATTGCCCCGAAGTAATCCAAACAGTAGCATTTTGAGCTCGTTCCAAAACGGTTTCAAAAGATAGCGACAAACTTCCAGTTCCTTTGGTTTCTGCCCATAAATATTCGGCGTTAGCTTGTTTCAATAATTGAGAACCCCAGCTTGTGCCTCTTGGTAAATACCATTTGTCTTCAAACATATCACCAGCAAGAACTGTTGGTTTTACTGTGGCTTTTTTAGCAATTTCGATGGTTTTAAAATAATCGTTGGCTATTTTAGAAAAGATTTCATTGGCTTCTTTTTGTTTGCCATATAAAGCTCCGAAAAACTTAATCCATTCGGCTTTTCCCAAGGCTGTTTCTTCGTTCCAATCGCCATTGAGCATCACTTTTAAACCGCTTTTTTGTAAATTATCCAATCCTGGATTGTTGTTGTCAATGCCATAACCAATAATGACATCGGGTTGTAAATCAATTAAAACTTCGATGTTTAACGATTGATTATTTCCTAATTCTTTTACTTTTCCTGCATCAATTAAAGCGCGTACTTTTTCTGAAGAAATGTAATCCAAATTCGGGAAAGCTACTATTGACTTTTCTTTATTTAGCATTTCCAAAGACGGAATATGCGTGGTGGAAGTCACTACAATACTTTTGATTGGCACCGCAATAATTGGATTTTTTTGTAAACTGTCGGGAACAATTCCGTTCTTTTCTTTAAGGATGTAGCGATAGGATTTGGTGGATTTTGGCCAAGGGTTTTTAACCGTTACAACTGAATAACCTTCATAATTATCAATGGAGAATCCTTTGGCATATTGGACTTGGTTTTTATTGTTTTGCTTTTCTGTAGCGGCTGTTTCATTTTGTTTGCATTGTGTACAAGTAGTTACAACAAAAAGAAGCAGCGTTAATTTACAAATGAATTTCATCCGAAGAATTTTTTACAAAAGTAAAGTTTTGTTTCTAATAAATTGAATTACATTTGCACCCGAATAAAGGTTGTGATTTTAGTTTTCTATCATCGCATTAAAAGGGAATTTGGATAAATACCAAAGCTGTTCCCGCAACTGTAAGCTATCAAGCTTGTTGTTATCTACAAAACCATTGTTCGCCGCGGCGAATGAGAAGGTAAACAACAAGACGCAAGCCAGGAGACCTGCCTCATTCAACGAGTAACAAACTTTCGGGACAAAAGGTTTGGGTATGGGTAAATTCTATGCTTTTCTCCCACGATTACAAATTTATTAGTAACTTAAAATGAACAAAAAATTCATTCAATTCAGTGCATTCTTTGCATTGGTAACAACGTGCGCATTGGCACAAGAACAGGATTCAACCAAAGTGAATTCGATAAAAGAAGTGGTGGTTTCCGACACCAAATTTGCGCAAAGCAAAGAAAAATCAGGGAAAGTGATTACGGTTATTTCGCAAAAAGAACTTCAGCAAAAAGCAGGTCAAAACATCGCACAAGTCTTGAACACGGCTGTTGGTGTAGAAATCAATGGAAGCGAAAGTGCCTTGGGAAAAAATTTGGGCTACTATGTTCGTGGTGGTAAAAATCCTCAAGTCTTAATTTTGATTGACGGTATTCCGGTAACCGATGCTTCTGGGATTAATCTTGAATATGATTTGCGTCTTTTGCCTGTTGACCAAGTAGAAAGTATCGAGATTATGAAAGGAGCTGCCAGCACACTTTATGGCACGGGAGCTGCCACGGCGGTAATTAATATTACTTTGAAAAAATCGGGGAAACAAAGTCTTCAGGGAAACGCGTATGTGAATATTGGTTCGAACAACACTACGGAGAATTCCAAAGTAAACGGACAGGAATTCAACCAAGGCATTTCGGTAAACGGAAATTATAAAAAAGTGAATTTCTATGCTGGTTTGAACAGCACAGAAGTAGGAGGGATATCGCAAATTGCAGCACTAACTACAAATTCCAATTATGAGAACGATAGGTTTTCGAGACAAAATCTTTTGGCAAAATTGGGTTTCAAAGCTACGGACAAACTGACTTTGGATTTCTTTGGTAATTATGACAAACTAAAAAACGATTACGATTATGCTTTTGACAATACTGGTTTTAATGATACGGATGGTAATGAAACCACATCGGAGCAGTTTCGTTTTGGGTTTTCCCCGAAATACAAATACATTAAAGGAGAGTTTATTTTAAACTCGAGTTTTAATAAAATCAATCGTCAGTATGATGAGTTGAGCTTTTATACAGGTGCTATGGAACATGCTTTGTATGAATCCCGCAGCGTAAATGTGGATGCGTTTAACAAATATAAATTCAATGACCAATTTTTCCTAGTGGCTGGAGCCAATTACCAATTTCATGACATGTTAAGCCAAACGCCTTACAGCACGATTGAACGAGAAAACACCAAGTTCAATATGGTGGATCCTTATTTTACGGCTGTATATGAGTCTAATTTTGGTTTCAATATGAATGCAGGCGCTCGTTATAATGTGCATAGTGAATACGGGAATAAAGTGGTGTACAATGTGAATCCGTCGTATAATTTCAAGACTTCTTTCCCGCTGAAAGTTTTGGCCTCTTATAGCACGGCATTCATTACGCCAAGTTTGTACCAATTGTATTCGGAGTATGGGAATACTAAATTAACTCCAGAAGAAAACACTACGGTTGAAGCTGGTTTTGAAACGCAATTATTTTCTAAAAAGCTGTCTTTAAATGCAGTGGCGTTCTATCGAGAGCAAGATAATTCCATAGGTTTTTACTTTGACAACATAACGTTTGAAGGCTCTTATATCAATATTGCGGGAATCAATAAAGCCAAAGGGGTAGAAACCGAAGTGAAATTCGATATTACTTCTAAACTGACTGTAAAAGGAAATTATACCTTCACGCAAGTTGATGAAGCTTTAGACCGATTAATCCCGAAACATAAAATTAATGCAGGATTGGATTTTCAACCTACAAGCCGCACGTTTTTTAATGTAAGTTACCAATACATTGGCGAGCGACAAGATGTCTTTTTTGATGGCAATACGTTTGGCACACAAAAAATGGAGTTGGGTTCTTATACTTTGTTGAACACCACAGCCAAGTATGAATTGATAAAACAGCGCCTGACTATTTTTGGTGCAGTCACCAATATTTTCAATGAGGAATTTGTTGAAAATGTGGGTTATTCCACGAGAGGTAGGAATTTCAAAATTGGATTAAACATTATTTTATAAAGGAAGAAAGGCTCTCGAAAGGGAGCCTTTTTATTTTAGGATTTTGATTTTAAGTATAATGTTGTTAGTGTTCTTGCCCAATATCTTGGAACATTATATTCTGATTGCAAAAGAGCCACGGAATCATTAGATTTTTTTTCGGCAGCCTTGAATTCATCGAGAATTTTTATCCAATCTGAGATTTTCTTTCCTGTTTTTTCTTCCACTTGGACGTCTTCAACATCCCAATATTCTTTTTTCATTTAATCTTATATTTTTAATGTTTAAATCTAAAGATATGGAAATTTCTGACTCTCGAAAGGGAGCCTTTTTTGTTATGTTCCGAAAATGGCGAGTAGCCATAAACTGCTTTTATATTTTTTCTCAACGTTCCGCGGCTTCTCGTCAGTTGCGAAGTTCGGAACTTTTTATTTTCTGTTAAAGATAAAAATTCTAGCGAAACGCAAACGTGAATTCACAACAAAATTCGCAATTGCGAGAAACCGCTGTTACCAGCAGTTTTTATTTTGCTTCTCGTTTCCACTTTCCTTTTACATATTTATAAATCTCTGGAAAATTGCCAATACAAGTAGGCTCAATACTCGATGATATTAGTGCAGTAGTATAGTTTTTGTTAAAAATAGGCTTTGAAATACTTAAAAACCCATTTGGGCATTTTTTTGATAAAATAAGATCTTCCATTTTTTCTCTTAAAGAATCTCGATTAATCACTTTTATATTTCTCTGCTTGAAAAAAGAAGTGTCTAAAATAAAATTCAAACTTAATTTTTCTAAACTGTCTAATTCTGCTCTATTTCTTAAGTTCAACTGCTTTATTGCTTTTTCACGAATATCATATATCGGAATATCAGAAATGTACATTTTAATCAGCGACTCATTAGATATTTCTAAGACACAAGGACAAGGTTTTTCTAAAATTACTTGTTGAATTACTTCATTGGCTTTTTTACTATATTCTAATTTAGTATCAATAGTCTCCTTTTTGCAGTTCAAAAAAAGTGTAAAAACTAAAATATAACTCAATATAGAAACTCGTCTAATCATAAAGTTGGTTTAAAATTGCTGGTAACTTGTTTATAGGTCTCATAAAATAAGACCTATCACCCCAAAATTGGGTGGATTGGTCTGACTCGGGTCAGATTAATATATTGCTAAATTATAAATAAAATTTTACAAATCATCAAATGGACTTTTCATTTGCTGAATGCCTATATTTACTACCTTTAAAATTAATTTTACTTTAGCTTGTAACAAATATTTTTAAGCATCGTCTTGAACTATATAAGCAATTAACCAACTTGTTTTCAATGAACCAAAACGAATTTATGAATGTGGTGAATCCTTTTAAGGATAAGGTTTTCCGAATGGCGAAACGAATTCTCGTTAGCACTGAGGAAGCGGAAGATGCCACTCAGGAAATTCTAGTGAAGTTGTGGAATAAGAATGACAGTTTGGAAGCTTATAATAGTTTGGAGGCATTAGCCATGACAATGACAAAGAATTATTGTTTTGACCAATTGAAATCCAAACGAGCGAGCAATATGAGAATCGTTCACAACAATTTCACCGATAGGGAAGCAAGTTTGCAACAAAAAGTGGAAGACAGAGATTCGATGAGTTGGGTAGAAAAAATGATCAATGACTTGCCCGAACAGCAAAAATTAATTGTTCAAATGAGAGACATTGAGCAATATGAATTTGAAGAAATTGCCAAAATATTGGATATGAGTGAAGCGACTATTCGCGTAGCACTTTCCAGAGCAAGAAAAACAATAAGAGAATACATGACCAAAACACATAATTATGGAATTGGATAGCATAGAAATACTATTAGAAAAATACTTTGAAGGAGAAACAAGTATTGCCGAAGAAAAAGAATTGAAAGATTACTTTGCTTCCTCCGATGTTGCGCAACATTTGGAACAATACAAACCCTTATTTGGGTATTTCTCCCAAGCAAAACAAGAGCAGTATAAAGCGGTAATTCCACTAAAAACTACTAAGCGAAATAGCGCGAGTTGGATATCTATTGCAGCGGCAGTTGTTGTTTTACTGGGTGTTGGTACTTTTACCTTTATGAATTATAATGGCGACACGAAGTCGAAAGAATTCGGAACTTATGATGATCCTGAAGTAGCTTTCAGAGAAACTCAAAAAGCGTTAGCATTAATTTCAGAACATGTGAATACTGGCATTGAAAGTGTAGGTTATATGAATGAATACGAACAATCAAAAAACAAAATTTTTAAAAAATAAAAAATCAGAAATCATGAAAAAAGTAATTTTAACAGTAATTGTAATTTTAACAACAAACACCTTTTTTGGACAATCCGTTTTCGATAAATTCGACGGACAAGAAGGAATCACATCGGTTGTTGTGAACCAAAAGATGTTCTCTCTTTTGAGCAAAATGGATGTGAAAGACAAGGAAACACAACAATATGTCAATTTGATTAAAAAGTTGGATAACCTTAAAGTGTTCGTAACGGACAGTGATAAAAAATCGGATGAGATGAAAGCTGTTTCCGATAAATACATCAAAACCGCTTCTCTGGAAGAGTTGATGCGTGTTAACGAAAAAGGGAAAAGCGTAAAAATCTACGTAAAATCAGGTGCTACAGAATCTCAAATTAAAGAACTGATGATGTTCATCGAAGGTTCTGGAAAAGAAGAAACCGTATTGATGTCGTTAACAGGTAACTTTGATTTAGATGAGCTTTCTGTTTTGACAGACAAAATGAAATTGCCTGGTGGCGATGATTTGAAAAAAGCTTCAAAAGGAAAAAAATAAATTAGTAAAACGTCAGTTGAATTTCAATTGACGTTTTTTATTATAATTCACAACATTATGAAATTAGCTTTTATAACAGCATTTTTTGCAGTCATGCTTTTGGCAAGCTGCAATTCCGAGCCAAGTTTGCAGAAATATTTTGTAGAAAACTCCGAGAAAAAAGATTTTCTAGCCTTGGATATTTCCTCAAGTATTTTAAATACAGACAAAACAAAATTGACAGCTGAACAAAAAACAGCCATACAGTCTTTTGATAAAATGAATATTATTGCTTTCAAAATCAATGATAAAAATAAAGATTCCTATGATGCCGAAAGTGCCAAGGTTTCTCAGATTTTAAAAAATGAAACGTACCAAGAATTAATGAAAGTGGGTTCAGGAAAAGATGCCGCTTCCGTGAGTTATGTTGGTGATGAAGATCATATTGGTGAGTTTGTACTCTTTGCCAAAAAGAAAGAAAACGGTTTTGCCGTGGTTAGAATTTTAGGAAAAGATATGAATCCGAATAATATTATGACAATGCTTTCTGTTTTGAAAGGTTCCGATATCGATATGGATCAATTGAAACCTTTGCAGGAATTGATGCAAAATAATAAAAAATAAAGATTAGGTTAGTTATTGAAAAAGTCTCCGTTTACAGCGGAGACTTTTTTATTTTTAAAGTATTTGGGATTGGCTTTGTTTATTCTGCAAAGCTTCGCTTTGAGACAGTGGGATTGACTTCATTTATCTTATAAAGTTTTGTTTTGAATTTCTGGGATTGACTTCGTCTTTCCAACAAAGCTCCGCTTTGAAGTTCTGGGATTGACTTCGTCTTTCCCAACAAAGCTCCGCTTTGAAAATGAAAATGCCTTATAAAAATATTCAAGCGAGCTTGATATTTTTATAAGGCATTTTCATTTATTCGTGACCACGGTGGGATTTGAACCCACACGCCCTTACGAGCACCACCCCCTCAAGATGGCAAGTCTACCGTTTCTCCACGTGGCCTAAAAAAGCAAAGACGTTGCGATGCAACGTCTCTTTGTGACCCGACTGGGGCTCGAACCCAGGACCCCATCATTAAAAGTGATGTGCTCTACCAACTGAGCTATCGAGTCAGATGCATGAAGAAAGAATAAAAATTTGTGACCCGACTGGGGCTCGAACCCAGGACCCCATCATTAAAAGTGATGTGCTCTACCAACTGAGCTATCGAGTCATTTAGCTTTCTTCAATGCGGGTGCAAATATAAGACCTTATTATTTATTTTTCAAAGCTATTTTATTATAAATTTACCTTTTTTAATTAATAGCTGTTAATGCCTTAATATATAAGGTTTTATTTATATGAGGAAGATTGTTTTAATAGGTTATATGGCTAGTGGAAAGACGACTATCGGTAAAATAGTAGCTGAAAAAATGAAAATTTCACATGTTGATTTGGATAATTTAATTGAAAAGGAGGCCAAATTATCAATAGAAAATATTTTTAGTGAAAAGGGAGAAATCTATTTCCGAAAAATGGAACACGATCTTTTTAAAAAGCTAATAGAATCAGAAGAATCGGAAGTTATTAGTACTGGCGGAGGCACGCCATGTTATGCAGACAATCACTTGTTCTTAAATAGAGATAGTGTAATTTCAATTTATTTGAAAGCTTCTATTGAAACTCTTTATGATAGGCTTTTAGTTGAAAATGCCAAGAGACCTTTGGTAGCCAATAAAAGCGAAGAAGCGTTGAAGGATTTTATTGCCAAGCAACTATTTGAAAGAAGTTATTATTATAATAAAGCCACTTTTAAAATTTCAATTGATGGTAAGAATCCAAAAGATATTGCTTCTGAGATTTTAGATTTGTTAGTTTAAATAAGCGTGGTTATTATTGTTTTCAAAAACAACATGAACGTGTTCTTTGGAAGATGTTGATAATGAAATTCCTTTAAAATCGGCTTTCACAGGATATTTTTTGTGATTTCTGTCTACCAAAACAGCGGTTTTAAATTTCTTTAAGGGCACTTCCAAAAAATGTTTGACACCATAAACCAAGGTTGTCCCAGAGTTTAATACATCATCTACTAATACCAAACCTTTATTAGAATAATCCTCTTTTGACAAGGAGGTTGTAATTGTTGCAAAAGGATTTTCTTTATCAATTTTGACTTCACATAAAGAAACTTTTAAGGTAGAAATGGACTGTAAAACGGTACTAATTTTTTCTGCAAATAGGTAACCGTTTGCTGCAATTCCTGCAATTACAATTTCCTCTTCCTCTGAAAATGTTTCGTATATTTGATAGGCAATCCGCTTAATTTTATGCTCTATTTCTTGGTGGTTTAAAATGATATTTTTCATCACTTGTTTTTCTTCAAAGATAAAAATAGAAATAGTACTATTGTCATTTTTGCTAACATTATTATTTGAACTTACAATTTGCCCGTTCCGTAAAGTAAGAATTATATGATAAACAAAAATTTATTTGTCGGGGATTTACGATGTTTAAACGATAATGTTAAATTTTATTTTTTGAAACGTGTTATTGTCTAAAAATTAATTTATTTTTGTTGATTCGTGAATGCTATTTTGTTTTTTTTAATTTATTTACAGTCAAATGGTTAAAAATTTAATGCCTTTCAGTAAAGCCACAAATGTAAAATGATTACCTACTTCAATAAAATAAACGCTATGGTTCTAAAAAGGCGAATGAATATTTTAATTTTCATTCTCGCTTTTTTTAGTCAATATAGTTTTGCACAAGTTAGCACCTATGCTTTTAGTGAGGCGGCTTCCACATATACAGCTTTAGCAACACCTTCTGTTGCATATACCGCTCCTTGGGATGATCATGTTTTAGGATCCGCATTTACAGCACCCCTTGGATTTACATTTAAATATGATGGCGTTGATCAAACACAATGTTATATCAGTCCAAATGGGTTTTTGTCATTTGGAGTTCAACCAGATCCAACAAATTATTTGCCAATTAGTATAGCATCTTCTTTTACTAATGGAGGAACCATTAGTGCCTTGGGTATGGATTTAATATCCTCTTCTTCAAGTGCCACCGAAAATATAGTATATAGCACTATAGGGTCTGCTCCCAACAGAGTATTTGTAGTGCAATGGAACAATGCCAAAAGAAAATCATTACTTGGGAATTTTAATTTTCAAATTAGATTATTAGAAACCTCAAACATTGTTCAAATATCTTACGGGTCATGTGTTATGACAGATGTTACAGTTCTTAATTCTCAAGTGGGAATTAGAGGAGTAACCAATACTTTTCTTCAAGGGGATATTAATAATAGATTGCAAAATGGAGGAAACGTTAATGCAGCTTGGTTTGGAAAGACAGTAGTTGGTACAGCCAACTCTAGTACGGTCAGAACAAGTAGTACAGAATATCCAAATAACGGACTGTTATATTCTTATACACCATCAGCAGCTTGTGCTACTCCTACAGGAGTACCTTCAAGTCTTGTTATTGGCGGTACAAGTGTTTCAAGTACAAGTTTTGTTGGCAATAGTTTTACTGCGGCGAGTCCAGCACCTACTAATTATCTGGTTGTTCGTAGTACAATTAATATTGCGCCAACAAATGCATTGTTTCCAAATCGTACTTATTTGTATGTAAACGATGTTATAGGAGGAACTTATACGGTCGTTAGTAATACAAATGCTGTTACATTTACACAACCCACTTTGAATCCTAATACTACTTATTACTATTGGGTTATCCCTTATAATGTAGGTTGTTTAGGAGGACCTTTTTACAATTTAGGCACCATGATTTCGGCTACTAAAACTACTTGTATTTCAGCGCCGCTTGCTTTAGCTGCATCAGTTGTGGGAGGGAATTCGTTTACAGCTTCATGGAATACAGTTACAGGTGCATCCGGTTATGTTATAGATGTGTCTACCAATAATACCTTTACTGCTATACTTCCTGCCTATTCTAATTTTTCAACAGGAGTATCAAATAGTATTGTTTTAAGTGGACTTAATCCACTTACAACTTATTATTTTAGAGTACGTGCTGTTGGGATTGGTTGTAATGAAAATAGCGCAACGGCTACGGCAACTACAATTTGTGGAGCACAACCAATACCTTATTCTCAAAATTTTGATACTACAGCTGTAAATGCTATTCCAGCTTGTTTTACCATAACCGATACCAATGCCGATTCAGTATTTTGGAAAGTGCAAAATAGTTTAGCAGCTTCGGCACCTAATGCTTTTCATTTGGCAACCAATACGGGAGCAAATTCTTATGATTGGTTTTTTACACCAGGATTAAATTTGACAATTGGTGTTTCTTATCGTTTAAAATTTAAGTACAACACTCAAAGTGCAGGAGTGTTTGCTGAGAATCTAAGAGTTCGTTTAGGGAATGGACCCTATGAAACCAGTATGAATGCTACTATTCTAGATTTACCAAATATAATTAATACAGTATATCAAACAGCCACTGTTGATTTTACTCCGGTGACTAATGATACCTTTTACTTAGGTTTTCAAGGATATAGTTTTGCCAATCAAAGTAAAATTATGATTGATGATATTAGCGTTATTGTATCTCCAACTTGTTTTGAGCCTGAAAATATTTCAATAAATACGGTAACAAGTACAAGTGTTACTATTTCCTGGGAGGCATCCTCTGTTGAACCAATAAATGGATATCAATATTATGTTAGTACATCATCTGTTGCGCCAATTGCTACCACTACACCAACTGGTTCTGTTGCTTTTGGAGTATTAAACGCTACAATTGGTGGTTTGAGCCCTGGAACATTATATTATGTATGGGTTAGAGGAAAATGTCTTACAACAGATACTAGTGTATGGAGTTTGGTGGAAACATTTAGTACAGATTGTTCTACACCAGCATTGCTAGCAGTTACTAATGGAACACTATGTGGAGGTGGTTCTACTACGCTTCAAGCAACTGCCACTTCGGGTTCTACAATTGAATGGTTTGCTGATGCAGTTAGTACAACGGTATTAGCAACGGGTAATAATTTTGTGACACCAACATTGTTTTCATCAGCAACCTATTATGCACAATCTAAAGCTGCTGGAGGATTAGTTACTGTTGGGGAACTCTCGCCACTACTTCAAGGGGGTTCATTAGGAGTGCAACAATCATCAACTTATATTAATTTTTCTGTTGCTACAGATACAAATTTTCAATCTTTCGATATTTTTCCAATGGTCTCAGGTCAAAATGGTGACCTTACCATTCGAAATGGGTCGAATGTAATAATAGCAACTATAGCTTATACTACCAGCGTAGCAGGAGGAAACACAGCGCAAATTATTCCTATTAATCTCAGTTTGACTCCAGGAAATTATATTCTTACTATGGAAACACTACCAACTAGTGGATTATTAGTAAATGTTGATAATGGAAATTATCCTTATTCTTCATCAATTGCTACCGTAATTGGAAATGGATTCGATAGCTCTTTTTATATGTATGCTTATAATTGGAAGTTTTCAAATATTTGTCGTTCTCTAAGAACTCCTGTAGTTGCAACGGTTACTGCTGCTCCAGTTATTTCATTTAGTTCGTCTTCCTTTACAATGTGTTATGGTGAAATTGCGGGACCTATTACTGTAACAGGATATGGTGCTTATAATAATTTTAATTGGTCTTCTACTGTTGGTTTAACAGGGACAGTGCCAACTTCCTTATCTTTTCAACCAACCACAACTACAACTTATTCATTAACAGCATCGCAAACTTCAGGAAGTTTATGCTCTACAACTATATCTTATACAGTTACAGTTAAACCGCCACCGCCTGCAATATCAATTGTTCCGCCAACTGCTACTGTATGTCAGGGACAAATTCAGGCTTTGAATGCTAGTTTAGCTGCCACGCCACCGGTAACAGTATATGAAGAGAAATTTAATGCGGCAACTAACAATTGGACAACTATAAATAATTCAACAGGTGGTTTAACAGCCAACTCTGCTTGGACTTTACGAAATAGTGTGTATAACTATTCAACTACCTATTGGACTTTTGCTATGAGTAGTAATGATGCTACTCAATTTTATCTAACCAATTCGGATGCTCAAGGAAGCCCAGGAACAAATAGAACATTAACTTATTTAGTATCACCTTCAGTAAATTTAGCAGGTTTAACTAGTGCTACTTTTAGTTTTTGGCATTATTTGAGATACCTTGGCGGAAATAAAGCGCAAGTACAAGCTTCAACAGATGGCGGTGTTACATGGTCAATATTGAAAATTTTTACTGCTAATACAGGAACCGCTTCTGCTTTTGTTAATTCTACTGTAGATATTACCAGCTTAGTGGGATATGCCGATGTTAAATTCCGATTTTTGTATGATGCAAGATGGAGTTATGGTTGGGCAATTGATAATGTAAAAGTTACAGGAGTTTTAGCAGTTGAAGTAAGCTGGTTGCCTCCAACCGATTTGTATTTTAACGCTGCTGCAACCAATCCATATATTGCTGGAACACCAACAGGAACTGTTTATACTAAACCAAATGCTGATATAACTTATACAGGAAGTGTTATTGGGTCTAATGGCTGTGCAGCTAGTAGTTCTACAGTAATAACGGTTGTTCCAACACCTGTTGCCGGAACTTTATCCGGAGCTCAAACCGTATGTGCGAGTTGGACTCCAACCGATTTGGTTTTAACGGGTTCTACAAGTGCTAATATTGTGCGATGGGAATATGCTACCAATGCAGCCTTTACATTAGGGGTTACACCTATAGCTACAACAGCTACTACTTTAACGTCAGCTTTAATTGGAACCTATACCGGTGATCGCTATTTTAGAGTAGTGCTACAAAGTGGAACATGTGCTGCAGTGTATTCCAATGTTATTTTGGTTAGTTTCCCTTCCACAACATGGACAACAGCATGGAGCAATGGTGCGCCAAATGCTACTACTAGAGCTATTTTTAATGGGAATTATACTTCTACTGGAAACCTAGACGCCTGTTCGGTGGAGGTAATTTCAGGTGCAGTAGTGTTTAATTCGGGACATACCTTGAACGTTCAAAATGATGTGAAAGTAACTTCGGGATCTCTTACTTTTGAGAATAATGCCAGTTTAGTCCAAGTAAATACATTGGATAATCTTGGAGTGGTTTTTACCAATTCGGGAAATATTACTTATAAAAGAAATACCACACCCGTTAAAAAATATGACTATACCTATTGGTCATCACCTGTAAATTCGCAAACCTTATATAATTTTTCTCCTAATTCTAGTAAGTTTTATGAATTTAACCCCTCTATTGGAAATTGGGTTATCCCGGTAATTACGGATCCAATGACTCTAGGAAAAGGGTATATTATTATGACTCCTGATATCGCTCCTTTTAATACGGTAACCACTAATATTTTTAATGGTTCATTTATTGGTGTGCCCAATAATGGTACCGTTACTATTCCTGTAACTACGGGCGTGAGCCAATCTAATTTATTAGGAAATCCTTATCCGAGCGCCTTTAGTGCTAATGCATTTCTTTCCGATCCTATAAATGTTCCTTTAATAGATGGTACAATTCGTTTGTGGACACACAATACTCCAATTACTTCGGGTATCTATACTTCTAACGATTATGCAACCTATAATTATACAGGAGGTGTTGGAACTAGCGCCACAAATGTTGGTGGAAATAATAGTGTGCCAAACGGTAAAATTGCTTCAGGTCAAGGATTCTTCGTTAAAGGATTGTCTTCAGGAAATGTAGTGTTTAAAAATAGCATGCGAATTGTTGGTAACAACGATCAGTTCTTCAGAATGAGTGACACTCATAATTCAGCAACTATTCAAGAGCCAGAACGCCATCGTTTTTGGTTGGATATATCAAATCCGGAAGGTGCTTTTAAGCAACTTTTAATTGCCTATATCGAAAATGCAACCAATGGTTGGGATAGAGGATATGATGGAGAAATGTCGGAAGTTAGTAGTGCAATTAAATTATATGTTATGCAAGAGGATAAAAAACTTTGCATACAAGGACGCGCTTTACCCTTTAATGAAAACGATGCCATTCCTATTGCATACAAATCTACAATAGCGAGTACTTTCCAAATTAAACTATCTAATTTTGATGGTTTGTTTGATACGCAAGCTATCTATATTGAAGATACGCTTTTGAATATCACTCACGATTTAAGAGCCAGTGATTATTCTTTTGCTACCGAAGCAGGTACCTTTACGGATAGATTTATAATTAAATTTGTCAATACTAGTTTGGGTGTTACAACGCCAGCTTTCGATGCCAATCAAGTGGTGATTTATAAAAATATATCCAACGATTTTGTGATTACCACAGGTTCAAATGAGATGGCCACTGTAAAAGTGTTTGATATCAGAGGGCGATTGCTTCTCGAAAAGAAAAATATTAATGCTACTCAAACCATTGTTAGTGGCGGAATGGCTAACGAAGTATTGTTAGTTCAAATTACAACAACCGATGGAATTGTAGTTACCAAACGCGCCATCCGTTAAAACAAAAACATAAAAATAAGCAAGCCACTCAATTCCCTTTTTGAGTGGCTTTTTTTGTGGAATGATAGGACGATTTTTTCTTCAAAACTTAGATTTGATGGAGATTGCCATTTTTGTTTACGGAAATTTTAATTTATTGATAACCAATTAATTCTAATTAATGAATGTCCTAATTGTAGGGTTGAGGTTGAGTTATTTTTTTGTAGTGTTTTTATGCATAAAACGATTATATATGAATAAATTAATAGAAACTTATTAACAAATTTTGAAAAAGTTTAATGATTTATTAAATTAGCGCACCCAATTCTCCATAAAAAACAACTTTTTTAGACCAAGATTTAACAAAATCTTTACCTAAAACCGTACTACTTTTTGTATTTACTATGGTAATAAATGAATCTAAGGTTGCTATTTTGCTGCCTTGGTCGTTCTTATTTGTAGTTTGTCGATTAATCTAAATTTTTTTGCAAAACAGTAGTTTTGTGAAGGATTTTAGTCGTTTCTTTAAAGTCTTAACCATAGGGAAATATGTCTTTAGATGTGTTTTCTGTATAATGAAAATATTATAAATAAAAATTATGAAAAAAAATTTACTTTCTGCTCCGAGTAATTCAATTTTAACTAATAATAGGTCTTTCTTTACGCTCCTTTTTTGCATGATTGCCTTATTGGTAGGTTCGTTGCAAACAGCAAACGCCCAATGTGTTGGGAAGTATCAAGTTTATGAAAGTGTGCCTTCCAATAAAGCCGCTATGACAGGTTGGACTTTTTCAGGTGCTGGAGCTCCTAACTGGGATGTTAACGTAAGTAATGCTGGAGCATTGCCTAGAACTGGGGTTAATTATTTGTCACAACAGCTTTCGGGAACCAATGGTTACTATGCGGAAACACCAACAATAACGAATCCAAATACTTTTACATGTTACTTAAGAAGAACAACAGGTACTAATACAACCACATGTTATTATGATGTTCAGGTAAATGATGGTACGAATGGTTGGGAAACGTTGAAGAATGCTACCAACTTGGCTAACTATGGTATTGTTACCTACACGATGCCAGGTACTGTTGCTTTGCCGGGAACTGGATTAACTTTGGTTTACCAACAGTTTTCTGTAACTTTTGATGGAACTGTAGCCAATGGTCGTACCAATACTAGTTTGAAATTTAGAATTGTAGATGCCAGAACTACCTATACTGGTTCTTTTATTACAGATGATATTTCATGGACATCCAAAACTACAGCGAATAACAATATTTTTATTCCTACATCAGGAACTACTTCTTGTACGCAAACTTTAGCTACAGGAGAAAGTTATACTTTATATGATCAAGGGGGTGTTTCGGATTTTTATCCATTTACTCAAGATAATACGCTTACTTTTTCACCTGTAACTGGTGGTGATAAAATTAAGGTTACCTTTAATTCATTTGATACTACTGCCAGCGAAGATTATATTCATTTACATGATGGAACAACAACCGCTGCAACGGAAATGTTATCGCCTAACGCATTTAGTGGTGTGTCCAATCCGACACCCAATAATTATACGTCTACAGCGGGTTCATTAACGCTTCATTTTACCTCCGATGCCGTTACAACAACAACAAAAGCGGGTTATAGTATTACAGTAGAATGTGTATCGGGAGCTACTTGTACGGCACCTACTGGTTTGGCTTTTGCTGCTTCTGGTGGGGTTTCACATAATGCAGCCTATTTAACATGGACAGCTGCTGTTGGTGCTACTAGTTATGATGTACATTATAATACAACTAATACCGCTCCTAATGCAGGTTCGGCTGCCAATGGTGGAAACGTTGGAACAAACTCGGCTACGGTTAGTGGTTTGTCGTCTTCAACGCTTTACTATTTTTGGGTACGTTCCGATTGTGGTGGGGGTAATAAAAGTACTTGGATTGGTCCAATAAGTAGTACCACTTTATGCACACCGCAAACCGTTGTTTATTTTGAAAACTTCAACGGATTAGTAGCTGGAGCAATACCAACTTGTACCAGTCGTTCCAATGCTACTTGGGGAGCGAATGATGTTAATGGAAATTTATTTTGTAATGGTGTTGGACAAAGTTTCTATACACAAGGAGTTACATTAACAGCGGGACAAATGTATCGTTTGACCTATGATTATGCTTCTAATGGAAATGGAGATGCGAGTATGCAGGTTTTCTTTGGTACGCCTACCAACAATACAGCGCCAACGGTTGCTAATATTGCTACAAGTCTTGCAACCCACAACAATGCTACCGCTATAACAACCAATCTTGTCGACTTTACAGCGCCAACGACTGGGACTTATTATATTCGATTTTTATTGTCGGCATTATCTAATACTGTTACGGGAACCCTTAATTTAGATAATGTGAGATTGGAATTAGAAACTTGTTTGCCATCTACTTTCCCAGGTTCTCCAGTTTCTTCTATTACAGACTTTGCAGCAACGGTAACTTGGAATGTTCCTTCTACTGGAGCGCCAAGTAGTGGGTATTATTATTTTCTATCTACTACCAATACACCACCAAATTACGGTGATACTGCAACGGGTGCGGCAGGGGCTACCTCAATAACTTTAGGTTCTCTATCTCCAAATACTACCTATTACTTTTGGGTACGTTCCAATTGCGGCGGTCAAATTAGTACATGGTCATCAACCTATGCTACATTTACCACAACCAATATTTCAGCACCGGTAGTTGTGAGAATATCAGATTCGGGTTCACCTTATAATGTTACTTGTGGTGCCAATATTACTTTTACCGATAGTGGTGGAACTGCGGCAGGATATGTAAATAATGAAAAAACAGGAAGTCCAACTTTCGATGCTTATTCTTATACTTTTGTACCTACTACACCAGGCGCTAAATTATTAGTGACTTTTAACTCTTTTCAAACCGAAGATGAGTATGATGGTTTATTGATTTATAGTGGTACTACGAATGCAGGGACATTAATGTCATCAGGAAGACCTGCTTCTGGGATTAATGCACTTGCACAACAAACCTGTCGTGCGGGTTCTTGGAGAGGGACTATTTCTCCTGGAGCAATATTGTCAACCGCAGCTGATGGGTCCTTAACTTTTGAATTTAGATCGGATTATCTTGTTACCTATTCGGGATGGACGGCTTCTATACAATGTGTTACAAACCCTCCAACGATCACTAGTTTTACACCAAGCGATAATTCATGTGGTACAGCATCCGTTGCAGTGGTTATAACGGGTACCAATTTTGGTTCCGTATCAGGTGTTTCTTTTAATGGAACATCAGCTTCTTATGTTATTAATAGTGCTACACAAATAACAGCTACATTACCAGCAGGAGCTACTACAGGAAAAATAAAAGTTTCCACTAGTCAGCTTTCAGTATATAGTGCTACTAATTTTGATGTCAATAGTGCACCACCAACTACGACAAGTGTAACAGTATGCCAAGGAACGAGTGGAACTTTATCAAGTTCTACTGCTTGTGATATTTCAGGCTTACTTACTTTTTCAGGTGCTTTAACAGCTTCTAGCTTAATAGGACCAAAAATTACAGGTACTACTTGTGGTTTTACTGGAGGTAATAATTATTATTATACGGCTACACAAATTACAGTTAATGTAGCAGGTTCTTATACTTTTGAGACCTCTAGCGGTCAAGATATGATGGCTTATATTACGAGTGGTCCTTTTGTACAAGGTAGTTGCGCAACAGGAACTTGGCTTGATGGTGATGATGACTCAGGAGCTGGAACTGAATCGCAATTGGTTGTTAACCTAGTGCCAGGGGTTGTTTATACTATTTACACTACTACGTTTTACACTTTAGTAACGACTCCTTATACATGGAATGTCACTCCACCGGTTGGAGGGACTGTATCTTTATATCAAGCGGGACAAGTACAATGGTATACCGCTGCGGTTGGAGGTTCTCCAATAGGAACAGGTGCTACTTTTAATCCAGTTGGCGTTGCAGGATCAGGAATTGCCGATACTTTGACACCCGTAGTTGTACATTTTTATGCTGCTTGTTCCACAAATACGACTTGTAGAACAGATACAACATTTACAGTTGCTGCAGCTAATGCAGGAGCGATTATTCCTGATCAAACTATTTGTAGCGGAAGTGTAGCGGATTTAGTTCTTGTTGGCAACACAGGTTCTGTTGTTCGTTGGCAATATGCCGATGACTTTGCTTTCACCGTTGGTGTTACCAATATTGCAGCTAGTGCATCCAATACGTTAACGTCAGCTCAAATAGGAACTATTACAGGGACTCGTTATTTTAGAGCTCAAATAAGCGTAGGGTCTTGTAACCTTTACTCCAATGTAGTTACGATTACTTATAATAGAACAATATGGACCAGTGGTGCTTGGAGTAATGGAACGCCAGATGCTACTTTTGCTGCCGATTTCCAAGAAGATTATGATTCTGCTGGAGATCTTGAAGCTTGTAGTGTTGTTGTGAACAGCGGCGCTTCAGTAACTTTTTATGGTGGAGATACTTTGACGGTTGAAAATGAAGTAAATGTTGCTTCAGGAACTTTAGCTTTTGAAAATAATGCTAGTTTGGTTCAAGTGAACGACGTTGCTAATGCACCAGGAGTTTATTCGGGAGGCAATACAGGAAGTATTACTTATACAAGAAAATCTACAGGAATGCGTTTATTGGATTATACCTATTGGTCTACACCAGTAAATCCGCAAACTTTATTAAATGTTTCGCCTTTAACAACAGCAAATTATTTCTTTGAATATAACTCTAGTTTAGCTATTCCGAACTGGCAAGGTATTGCACCTTCGTCAACAATGGGAATTGGTAGAGGTTATTTGATACGGGCTCCTGCTAACTTTAATACAAACCTTCCATTATTGCTACATACGGCTAATTTTATTGGAGTTCCCAATAACGGGATGCTTACAACTACGGTTGTTGGTGGGGCAAATCAATGGAATTTATTAGGAAACCCTTATCCGAGTGCTTTAGATATTGATGCCTTAATTAGTGCTAATCCTGTGCTTGGAGGAACCGTTTATTTGTGGACGCACAATACAATTTCTACAGGTATTTATATAGCTAGTGATTATGCGATTTATAATTATGTTGGAGGAGTTGGAACGGCTTCGGGTAATGCTGGTGTCAATCTATCTGTACCTAATGGTAAAATAGCTTCGGGACAAGGATTTTTTATAAAAGGATTGTCCAGTGGCACCGTTAACTTTAGTAATACGATGCGTATACCTGCAGGTGCCAACAATAATGATCAATTTTTTAGAAGAGCAAACTCAGAGAGCACTTCTACAACTACTGAGCTTGAGAAGCACCGTTATTGGTTAGATATCAGCAATTCAGATGGTGCCTTTAAGCAAGCGCTTGTTGGATATGTTGAAACGGCTACTTTAGGAATAGACCGCTTGTTTGATGGGGATATGGCTAATGTGAATTCAGTGGTTACGCTTTATACCACTGCAGAAAATAGAAAATTGAGTATTCAAGGAAGACCATTGCCTTTTGATGTGGAAGATACTATTCCACTAGGTTATAAATCTACCATTGCAAGTACTTACACTATAAACCTTTCGCAATTTGATGGATTATTTGAATCGCAAAAAGTATATTTGGAGGACACTCTTTTAAATGTTATTCATGACTTAAATGCGGCACCTTATACATTTGCTACCGAGATTGGTACTTTTGATAATCGATTTATATTGCGTTATACTACTAGTGCATTAGGAATTCACAATCCTGAATTTAATGCGAATACAGTAGTAGTCTATAAAAATAATTCAGGATTAGTAATAAATTCTGGTGCTTTGCCAATGAAAAATGTAACCATTTATGATATCACTGGACGTGAAATTGCTTCCAAAAAACAAGTAGGAAGTACACAAACTGTGTTTTCTACATTGCCTACAACACAACAGGTCTTGCTTGTTAAAATTGAAGGAGAAAACGGAGGACTGGTGACTAAAAAAATAGTTTACTAAGTAGGCAAACAAAAGATTCAAAACCTAGCTATTTGCTATAAAATAGCTGGGTTTTTTCTTTAAGTACGTTTTTAATAGTTTCTGTTTTTATCATTTTTGAATGAAATTTTTTAACCCCCTGTTTTTTAATCGATAAAAACGGTGTGTTTAACGATTTAATAATTTTAAGACAAGCATTTAATTGCCATTTTGTTATATTCACAATCTTACATTAACCCAATTTTATAAATTTATGATTAACAATTACACTACTTTGAATTCAGGTGCAACCACAGGGTTCAAAAATTCGTTGAAGGAAAAATTCTTTTTGCTTCTGATTTTAGTATTGTTTAGCGCGTTAGGAGTTCAAGCTCAGGTTACCGTTACTGGTGATGGAGCGGGTTCTTATTCTGATCTTCAAACAGCATTAGGAGCATTGCCAGCAACTCTTACACAAAATACTGTGGTAGATTTAGCGGCTAGTAATCCTCAAACAGCACCTGCTGGAGGGTATTCAATTACTACCACGGGAACGGCTTCGTTTTCATTGGTAATTCAAGGTAATGGAAATACAATTACAGCTTCCAATGCACATACTGTGGGTTCTTTGAGTGATGCTATTTTCAAAATTATTGGAGGTGATTACATCACTTTGCAGGGTTTTGTTATGGCAGAGAACGGAGCAAACACAATTACGGTTGCTGCTTCAAATACCATGACAGAATGGGGTGTAGCTTTGTTATATGCTTCTACAACAGATGGAGCAAAGAACAATACTATTCAAAATAATACGATTTCGTTAAACAGAAGTTATTCCAATACTTTTGGTATTTATAGTAGTGTTAGACACACTGCCACGACACCAACAACAGCTGCGGATATTACTTTAGCAACGGGTTCCAATTCCAATAATAAAATTTATAGTAATATAATTAATAATGTAGATAAAGGAATTGTTTTTATAGGTTCAGCTGCTGCTGCTGCTATGGATACAGGAAATGATATAGGAGGTGCTAGTTTGAGTACAGCCAATACAATTACGAATTGGGGAGGACTTGTTTCTGGAACAATGTCGGCCTATGTAGTTGTAACTGCAGGTAGTTATTGTATATTAATGAACTGTCAAGTTGGCGATAATGTATCTTTCAATACGATTTCGAGTGCTGGTATTACAACATTACCTGCTCTTGCTTTATCAGGAATAATTAAAAGTCAATCCAATCAACCAACCGGACTTACTTTTACTTCCAATTATAACAGTAATGCAATAACACTTACCAATAATGCTGCAACGACAAGCCAAACAACAGCTTTGCAGATGATAGGTTTGACAACATTAGCAACAGCAACGTACAATTGTAATAATAATATTGTTACTTGTAATTTAAACGGATCAGTAACTGGAGCGTTAATGATTGGAATTTTAACTTCTTCAGCGCCAGGAACTCTTAATATCACCGGAAATACAATTCGTGGTTTTTCTAGCACTACCACTTCTACGGGTTCATTTATTGGGATAACACAACAATCAAATGGAGTTGTTACGGCTTTAAATATCAACAATAATAAAATTGGAGATGCCACAGCTGGAGCAATGACTTTCAACAATACGACTACTACTGCTACAGTTACAGGAATTTCGGTAACCGCTACGGGAGCAGCAGCAACTTGTGCGTTGTCAATTTCTGGAAATGATTTTAGAGGTATTACTTATGTAACAAGTGGAACAGGAGCACACACCTATATATCCAATGCTGCTACTTGTTCAACTACAATTAATTCTAATACTTTTACAAACCTTAACGTTAATACGACTGGAGCTATAACTTTTATAAGTAATAATTCAATCAAAGCGGCTAGTACTACGCAAACCGTAAATAACAACGCCATTGTTGGTACCTTTAACAAAGGTGGTACAGGTGGAACTATTTTGTTTTATAATAGTACTTTGACGTCTCCTTCTTCTGTAACTGAAGTTAACAGTGGAAATAACTTTTCAAATCTTACCTTTACAGGAGCTGCAATCACAGGTTGGAGAATTACAGATGGTGCTGTAGCTGCTGGTTCAAGAAAAACCATAACTAATAATGTATTTAATAACATTACTAATAATACGAGCGGAAATATCTCAAGTATTTTATGGGTTGGAAATAGTGATAATACTTTTGCCTCTAATAATGTATCTGGAAATACAATCAGTAATATTACTGGAGCTGGTACAGTTATAGGTCTTTTATCGGATACACAAAATCATAATTTTTTCAATAACACCATATTTGGACTTTCCTCTTCGGGTGCAGCAGCCGTTACAGGTATTTCATTAACTGGGGGTAATGTTGTAAATGTTTATAAAAATAAAATTTACAACTTAAGCGGAAGTAATGCTGCAAGTACTGTAAATGGAATTCTTATTGCAGGAGGAACTACTTTTTCAGTTTACAATAACGCTATTGGTGATTTGCGTGCAACAACGGCAAATGCTGCCAATCCTGTTGTTGGTATTAACATAACTGGAGGTACTACTGCCAATGTTTATTACAATACGGTTTATTTAGCAGCGGTGAGTTCAGGAGCCGTTTTTGGTTCTAGTGCTATTAGTGTTGCTACTGTAACAGCACTTACTATGCGTAATAATATTTTTGTAAATAATTCAACATCAAACACTACAGGTTTGACTGTTGCTTATAGACGTTCTAGCACTACAATTTCAACATATAACGCTGCTTCAGATAGAAATGATTTTTATGCGCCTAACATCTATACAGATGGTACAAATACGTTTACGGCATTTGGTCCAGGAGCAGGAACCTATCTAAACTTTGTGTCTACAAGAGATGCTAATTCAATTTCACTAAATCCAACTTTTTCAAGTACTACTTCTGGAAATGCTAATTTTCTTAAAATTGATCCAGCTGTAAGTTCTAAAATTGAGAGCGGTGGTGCTAATATAGCAGGTATTACCGATGATATTGACGGTACAGTTCGTTTTGGAAATCCAGGTTATGCTACACAAACAAATGGAGGAGGATATTCAACTGATTTAGGTGCTTATGAATATGATGGTTTGCCATTTGGACTTTGTGCAGGTACACCAGCAGCTTCAACGGTTAACGGTGGAAGTAATTTTTGTCCCGGTTTAGGTACTACACTTTCATTAAGTGGAACCTATACCGATGTGGGGATATCCTATCAATGGCGTTCAAGTACTACTCCTGGAGGTCCTTATAGTACTTATTTAGGTACAGCAATTACACAAGCTACAGGTAATCTATCCGTTTCAACTTATTATGTGTGTGATATTATTTGTAGTTTTAGTGGCTTGACATACACAACCGCTGAAAAGGCAGTTTTGGTATATACTGCACCTACAGTAACTTTAACGAAATCGGCAGAGGGAATTTGTAATCCTGGTGGAAGTCCAATTACGCTAACGGCAGGTGGAGCAGTAAGCTATACCTATACAAACAATACTTCATTAACACCAACTAGTGGTTCACTTGTTTCTGCTAATCCTTCTTCTTCTACAACTTATGTGGTTACGGGTACTGACGGAAATGGTTGTACAAATACAGCCAGTGCTACAGTAGTTGTTGCTGGTCCTATAACAACAGGTATAGGTACTTTAAGTGCTACTCCTAACACTATTTGTGCTGGAGGTAGTTCCCAATTATTGGTTGTGCCACCGCCACCAACAACTTCAGCGGCTACAATGGCATTTACTAGTTCAACAGGTAATACTTTAGAAACTATTATTTCTCCAACTACAGTAAATACATTAGCTGGATTAACTTCGGGTTCACTTGATGATGGTGCAATATTAGTAAGTCCTTCTTTTACATTTCCTTATTTAGGAACCAATTACACTTCTTTTGGAGTGGGAACAAATGGTTATTTGTTGTTTGGTACTTCTTCAACTAGTATTCCATCAAGTATTACTTCAATAGGATCTTTAAATGGGGTTTATGGTTTTGGTAGAGATCAAAATTTAAATATAAATAATGCTGGTGACTTAACTCACGGTACAGCTGCAGGAGGAAAATATGTTTTCCAATTGACTAATAACGCAGGAGGTGGTAGTGGTGCTGAAAGCGCAATTAATTTTGCCACTATTCAATTTGTACTTTGGGGATCTTCTAGTGCCGACCCAGGAAGAATAGATATTATATATGGTGCTAATACAGGTACGCCAGCATCAGCAGGAGCAATAGGACTTACAGATTCAGCAGGTACTTTCAGAAATGCAGTAAATGGCTCAACCTCATCTACTGCAACATCAGCAACCTGGCCAGTTTCAGGACAAATGTATTCTTTCTCAAAAGTTTCATCATTAACGTATACATGGTCACCAGCTGGTTTGCTTAACAACGCTTCTATTGCAAATCCATTAGCTAGTAACATTCCAGCAACAATGGATTTTACAGCAACAGCATCCAATGGAGCTTGTACTGCTTCTGCAAATGTTACTGTAAACATATCTTCAGGAGCATCTATACAAACAGATCCTACTGATACAGCAAAATGTGCTGGTGAAACAGCTACCTTTACAGTTGCCGCTACTGGTCCAGCACTTACATACGTTTGGAAAAGAGGTACTACCACATTAACTGATGGCGGAACTATCTCGGGTGCTACTACTGCTACTTTAACTATAACTGGTGTAGTATCAGGAGATGCGGGTAATTATACTGTAGTTGTTACCTCTGGATGTGGAAGCCCACAGACGAGTGCAGCTGCTGTTTTAACCGTGAATCCAACACCGGTAACTACTGGAACAACAAGTAATTCACCAATTTGTTCCAATCAAACATTGCAACTTACAGGAGTAACTACTGCTGGAACCACTTTTTCATGGACAGGCCCAAATAGCTTTAGTTCAACGGAGCAAAGCCCAGCCATTTTAAATGCAAGTGCAGCTGCTGCAGGGAATTATACTTTTACAGCAACAGCAAATGGATGTGCTTCAGCACCAATTCAAATTGCAGTTGTAGTAAATACTTCACCTACTGCGCTAACTATTTCACCAGCTACTTCATCCATTTGCTCGGGGACTTCGGTAAACCTAGATGTGATTGGAGGAAGTATAGCAGGAACTTTAAATAAAGATTCAGGAGTTATAAGTGTTGCAATACCAGATAATAATCCTGCAGGGATCAATAATGCATTAACAGTTGCAGGAATTCCTAATGGAGCAGTTACCAATGTTGCGGTTACTTTTAGTATAACCCATGGATTTGATCAAGATGTTATAGTTAGTCTTGAAGCTCCTAACGGGAAAATAATTAATTTAGTAAATGGTTCAAGTGGTAGAACGGGTACAAATTTTACAAATACTGTAATTAGTTCTAGTTCAACAACTGCAATACCATCAGCAGCAGGTCCATATACAGGAACTTTTAAAGCGGATGCTGCTACTTCAGGTTTTCAGTTAGCACCAACACAATTGCCGAATACAGCCTTATTTAGTGACTTGTTTTCAAATCCAAATGGAGATTGGAAAATAAGAGTTTATGACGATGAGAGTATAGGAGCAGGGACATTAACCAATTGGAAATTAGACATTACTTATAATGCACCAGCTACAATCACATGGACACCTGCTTCATCAGGTTTAAATGTTTACACAGGTGCTTCAGTAATAGCCTCTCCAACGTCGGATATAACATATACCGCGACAGCCTCACTTAATGGTTGTGAAACCTTTAATACGGCATCGGTAACGGTTAAGCCATTGCCAATCTATACAGTAACTACGCCAGTTTCTATCTGTAATGGTAGCCCAGCTAGTTTGACAGTTAATACACTGCAAAGCAATAGTTATGCATGGACATTAACTGGGAATGCTACTGTTCTTGGTACAACAAATCCATTTTCAGTTTCTCCTACAACGAATACGGTTTATGATGTTACGGTAACCAATAATAATACAAATTGTAGTGCTACTTCGCAAGTTGCCGTTAATGTAACGGATAATGGTAGTATAGTAACCGAACCAGAAAGCTCCATTGCAGCTTTTAATTTTGGTACAACTTTTACGGTAGCGGGTAGCCCAAGTGTAACCTATACTTATCAATGGCAAGTAAATAACGGGTCAGGATATAGTAATGTTGCGGGAGCTCAATATGCAGGAACAGGAACATCAGCTACACTTACTGTAAACAACGCAGGAAGCGGAAGCGCTTTTAATAATGCATTGTATAGATGTATTTTAACACCACCATCACCATGTGGAGTATTAACTTCAACTGGCGCTTTGTTAACGGTAAGTACTACGGGTATAGCACTAGGACCTCAAAACGTGTCTTACTGTTTACCACCAGCACCTACATCAACACAGTTTAGTGTCGTGACTACAGGTGATGATCCTTTTGAAGTGGATTGGTCTTTTAGTACAAATGGTATTGCACCTTATACTGCTATTTCTTTATGGGATGTAGAAAATGAATTATATTTAGGACCAGTAACTATTGGAGGGTTAACTTTTTCTCATGATGTAATAGATATAGATGCTAACCAATATAATCTTAAAGTTCTTACTATTACAGGAGTCAATTCATCTTCCTACAATGGGTATAAATTTAAAGCGTTACTTAATGGAGCATTAGCAACGACTATAGCAACACTTGCTGTTTCAGATCAAGTGACTTTTACAAATAATTTATCTACAACAGAAGTAAAACGTTGTAAAAATCCAGCGCCAGGTACAGCAACTACTTTATCCGTAACTACATCGGGTAATGTTGGTTCAGTAGTATGGAAAGTTGCAGCAACTGCTGGTGCAGCAGATAATGCTTATACAACTGTAGCTAATGTTACGGGTATCTCTTATGCGACTTCTACAGTAGGAAATGTTTACTCTTTAGATGTAACCACTACAAGCGCAGCCACTGCGGGTAGTTATTACTATAAAGCATTTGTTACAGGAACTGGAGTTTGTGCTAATGTAGCATCAAATGAAGCTAAAATAACAGTTGTTAATCCAACTGTTACTATTACAGCTCCAACTACAGCATCTTGTAGCGGAGCAGCTGTTTCTTTAACGGCAGTAGCAGGTCTTAGCGGCTATTCTTGGTCGTCATCTCCTGGAACATTTTCAGATAGTACTAATGCTATAAGTGTGACCCCTACCGTGCCAACAACCTATACTGTTGTTGGAACAGATTCAAATGGTTGTACGAATACAGCATCACAATTGATTACATTAGGGTCTAATTTTAATGCAACAGCAAGTGCTACTCCACTTACAATATGTTCTGGTGGTAACGCACAATTGACTTCAGCTGGAACTGCTATTGTTCCTGTTGAAGCTGCAATAAAAATTACAGAGGTTACTTTATTCAGAACAGGAACAGGTGCTTCTACTTATCCAGCATTTGTTGTGGGTCAGGATTTAGTTGAAATTACTAACGTTTCTGGTAATCCAGTGGATGTTAGTGGTTGGACACTTTCCGATCATGCAAGTAATTCTGCTACAGTATCACATGCTGGTTTTGCTTTCCCAGGAGGAACCACTATACCAGCAAATAGCGTAGCCGTTGTTTGTTTGGGAGCTGGTACTGATGATACTCCAAATCTTTATTTTAATACGGGTGGAACTTCTGATTCATGGTCATCAGGATCATTAGTAGGTATAGTGTTGAAAAACGGATCTACTGTTATGGATGCAGTGGGTTGTGGTTCGGGTTATGTCTTTAATGCGGGTACTGATGTAACTGCTGGTGATTGGAGTGGTTTTGCTCCAAGTGCAAGTGGATTAGCAGGAACAACACGTATAGTACCTATTGATAACAATGCAGGTTCTGATTGGTCTGCTTCTAGCACAACTACTCAAACGGTAGGTGTTTATAATGCAGGGTTTACAACGCCTCTAACTATTGTTTCGTATGCTTGGTCGCCAGCAACTTTTCTGTCAGCAACCAATATAGCAAATCCTGTAGCAACTGGTGTTACTAGTACAACAAATTATACGGTTACATTAACTTCTTCAACGGGTTGTACTGCAACTGCTAATGCAACCGCTGCTATAATAGGATTAACAGGTCAAGCTGCTACTGTTACTGCAACGAGATGTGCAGGAAATAATTTCACGGTTACTGCCAATAAAGCAAACGGTGGAGGTCCATTTAATTATGCATGGGCTGATGGTGTTGGAACAGTTTATCCAAATGCAGCATCTATTACAGCTAATTTACCAGCAGGAACTTACAACTTTGTTTGTACTATTACAGATGCTTGTGGAAGCAATGTTACTTCCAGCATTTCTAATGTTGTTGTTAATGCTAAACCAACAGTGTCCATTAGTGCTAGCAATTCTTCAAAAATTTGTGGAACAAGTAATACTGTAACGCTTACTGCTTCTGGAAGTCCAACAAGTTATACTTGGTCACCAACTACAGCATTAATACCTGCAGATGGTTTGTCAGCTGTAGAAGTTTCTGCAGCAACTAATACTACTACTTATACTGTTACAACAGCAACTGATGCAAATGGTTGTTTTAATACAGCAAGTTCAACTGTTACAGTATTAGCTTTCCCAATAAATGTAACTGCATCGGCTTCGCCTGCCAGTATTTGTCCAAACACTACAACTACATTGACAGGAACAGGAACATTGCCTTCAGCGTTGGTTAACACATACGCTTTTGCTACTTCTACAGGAGCAACTTTGGATCCTATGGTAGGAGCAACTCAATTATTAACTACATCAAATGATGATACTCCAACTGCTTCGGCAACAACATTTGGAGGTGGCTTTGCTTTTAATTTTAATGGAGTAAGCTATACACAATATTCTGTATCACCTGATGGTTGGATATTATTTGGCCCTACTGCTGCAGCTAATGAATTTACAAATGCAGTTACTAGCTCAGCGAATACTCCAAAGATTTATCCATATTGGGATGATTTAGCGACAGGAACAAATGGAAATGTAACCTCTTTAATGACAGGTACAGCACCAAACCGTATTTTTAAAGTGCAATGGTTTGTTAACATTCCCCGTAATACTACTGGTCCAGCTAATTCAACTTTTCAAGCTTGGTTATATGAGGGTTCAAATAAAATTGAATACCGTTATGGTACTATGGGAACTCCTTCTTCAGGTACAATTTCAGCAGGTATGACAGGTAATGCTAGTACTTTCCAAAGTATTACTTACTCTTCAAATTCAGCTAGTACAGCGGCAGCTAATGATGTAAATACAACTGCACCAGCAAGTGGAAGACTTTATAGTTTTACACCACCAGCTCCGGTACTTACTTATGCCTGGACAGCGGCTACTAATTTAGTTAGCCCTTCAACTTTAATTACGGCTACTAATGCGTTAAGCTCAAATGAAACATTCACATTGACAGTTAGTAATAGTGGTTGTAATACAACAGCGCAAACTACAGTATCAATGAAAGCTCTTGTTGCGCTTACATCTGCAACATCTGGAGCTTCAACAATATGTTCTAATGCTACAACTACTTTGAGTTATACTGGATTATCTGGTCCAGGAGCTACTGTTTCATGGTGGAGTAACCCTAATGGAACGGGTACTCAATATGGAACAAGTAGTACTACAGCAAATGGAACTTCTTCTGTTTTTGTAGGGCCAGGTACTTATTATGCTTATGCAACAGGAGATTGTGGAACAGCAGTTTCAAGACAAGTTGTTGTAGTTGGTCAACCATTACCTGCAAGCGCTGGACTTAATGGATCGTTAAGTATATGTTCAAATGTAACTTTAACGACTACACTTTTATTTAATGCTTTAACAGGTTCCCCTGCAGCTGGAGGAACTTGGTCACCAACATTAGCGGGTGCAGGAACTTATACCTATACGCAAGCTGCTACTTCACCATGTACCGTGAGTAATACAGCTCAAGTTGTAGTAACATTAATTCCAACAAATACACCAACAGTTTTATTGACTAGCAGTGACGGTGATAATACATTTGCTTACGGTACCACAGTAACATTTACTGCTTCAGGTGCTACTTTAGGCGGAAGTACGGTTACAAATTATAATTTCAAAGTCAATGGCAGTTCCGTGCAAAGTGGAATTTCTAATACTTATGTTGTTAATAATTTAGCTGATAACGATCAAGTAAGTGTTGATATTACGGTAACAGGAGGAACTTGTTTGACATCTACAACGGCAACAAGTAGCACTATTATTAATACGGTTACGGGTGCTTATTTAAGCTTTATCACTACCTATTGTGGTCAGACACTACCATTTATTAATTCTCTTATTTCATGTTCTACCCCACATGGTATAATTGGAACTTTGGCATATCGTTTTAAAGTTAAAAACAATATTACCGGTACGACGGTAACTCTAGACAGCAGTGTGCCAAACTTTAAGCTAACAGCTACAAATGTTTATGCCTATAATACAACTTTCAATGTGCAAGTTGCACCTTTAGTTAATGGTGTTGAACAACCTTATAGTGCTGTTTGTGTTATTGCAACTGGTGGTATTCCATTAAATCAAGTAGGACCATGTACACAAACATTAACACTCTTAAATGATAGAATTTACGCTGCTAACACTTTGTTTGGATCACAGTTGTATCGATTTAGAGTAGCAGAATCTACTGCACCGAGTACCTATTATTATACAACTTCAATAGGACCAAACTTTAGATTGGCAAATGTTCCTGGATTACCACTTAATTTTGGTAAAACGTATTTCGTATCTGTACAATCTGATTTGATGAATAATGGAATTGCAGTTACTACGCCTTATGATGCGCCATGTACAGTAAACACACCAGCAGTTACTGCGGTAAGTGTTTTAGCCAATCAATGTGGTCAGCAATTAGTAACTATCTTGGATAAAATATTTATTAATGTAGTGCCAAATGCAGTAGGTTATAACTACCGTGTTAAGAAAGGTGCAACAGGACAGGAATATACTTTCAATAGTACATTTACCAACTTTAGATTGAGTAATGTAGTTGGATTATCATTAACGTATGAGACAGATTATTATGTGTCAGTACAATCCATAATTAGAATAGATGGTATAGATTATCTTTCTAATTTTAGTACACCATGTATAATTACTACTCCTAATTTCCCAACGGTATCTGTTCAGGAATCTCAGTGTAGCGATGGTAATCAAGAAAACCCTGGACCTTATTTAGTTCCTTCAACATCAACATTAATTTATGCTGAATTTGTATCAGGAGCAACTTATGAATTCCAATTGCAGGAATATGACGGAGAGAATCCAGTAGGTCTTCCATTGACATCTCTTATCCGACCTACAAACAACTTTACGTTGCATCAGGTTACAGGAGTACAGCCTAATACGGTTTATTTAGTATCAGTTGTCTTAACTTCTTATGGACAAGGACCAATTGGGCATGCTTGTGTTATTAAATCACCAGCTGCAGCAAGAGAAATTGCAACTGTAGCAAATGGGAAAGTTGAGTTTAGCGCTATGGCTTATCCAAATCCATTCGCCAATAACTTTGTAATCGATGTTAAATCAAGAAGCGAAGCAGTCGTAGAATTAAAAGTTTATGATATGATTGGTAGATTGGTTGAACAAAGATCTGTAGGTATTTCTGATTTGGTAAATTCCCCAATTGGAGATAGATATCCAAGCGGTGTTTACAATGTAATAGTTACTCAAGGAGATGAAGTGAGAACTGTTCGTGTTGTAAAACGATAAATAACATTTAATTTATAAATAAAAAATCCCTGCTTAACGGCAGGGATTTTTTTTATTTGAAAAATAAAATCTATAATTCATTTATAACTAGGATTCTTCTGTTGGTTCAGCATCCAATTCAAAATCGTCTAAATCACGTCGGTCTTTCTTAGTTGGTCTGCCTGTTCCCGTTTTGCGATAATGCTCTTTAGATAATTTTAAAAGCTCCAAATGCGCAAAGGATTCAGCAGGAGTTTCGTCTTTCCTATAAATATCAACCAGTTTTGCCCCAACTCGATTTTGAGGAACATCCAATACCACTATGATATGGGTAATTTGGTCTTTTCTAAAAGTGATTTTATCAGTTGGGAAAACCTCTTTAGATGCCTTTGCTACTTGACCATTTACAGTAATATGATTTTTTTTACAGGCTTCTGTAACCATATTTCTGGTTTTATAATAACGAACGCACCACAGATATTTATCTACTCTCATATTTTTTTCTAAAATGAACGTTAAATAGTTCACAAAAATAAATCAATATTGTAACTTGCGGGCTTAAATTAATTTAAAAAATGAATAAAGTTTATAAACTTATCCTAACCTTAATAGTAGGATTATTAATTGTTAGTTGTAATAAAAGCGATGGTGCCTATGTAGCTCCTAAAAGAGACTATGCAGAACAATATGCAGCTGACAATGATTCTATCGTTAAATTTCTTCAAACACACTATATGGAAGTTGTAGATGACGAATCACTTCCTAATTTTGGAGATGTAACTTTTACTGAAATTCCAGAAGGCGGAACGCAGACATCTGTTTGGAATGAAACTGATATTCATCGCAAGTTAAGAACACGTCTTGTTAATCAAAATGATATTGTATATACTGTATATTATATTAGTTTTAGGGATGGAGAAGGAGAAAAACCTTGTAATGTAGATGGTGTTTATGCCAATTATAAAGGAACGCTTCTTAATGGAAGTATTTTTGATCAAACAACCAACGTGCAAAAATTGCTTCTTTTGGAAGGAGTTATTAGAGGATGGAGTGAGATTTTTCCACAATTCGCTTCTGGAACGTATTCGAGCAACGGAGATGGTACAACATCGTTTGATGGTTTTGGAGCGGGTGTAATGTTCTTGCCTTCGGCGCTTGGATACTACAATGTTTCCCAGACTACTGTTCCAGCTTATTCACCATTAATTTTTACGATTAAATTATATGAAATTAAGCGAATGGATCAAGATGTTGATGGTATTCCTTCTTACCTTGAAGATTTAAACGGAGATGGTTATATTTATTCATTAGGTAAAGATGATGCAGGAGTAAACATTCCTAATCCAGACAATACAGATGGTGATATTACTTTGTTTCCAAATGGAGATGTTTTTCCTGATTATTTAGATTTGGATGACGATGCCGATCATGTTTTGACAACAACAGAAACATTACAATACACTTATACAACAGCACCATTTAAGAAAGTTTATTATTCTTATGACGGTGCAGCTACTGATGATCCTTTAACGCCGTATGATGAAACACAAGGAATTCCTGATTGCAGTTTAGATTATACTACGCCAGGAAGAGTAAGAAGATATCTAGACCCAAGCTGTCATTAAGATTTAGCAATAAATAAAAATCCCTTCTAGCAATAGAAGGGATTTTTTTATACTATGTTTGTTGAGTTTATTTTCTCTTTAACACTTTTTCAACAGCCTCAACAATAGCTTGGTTGTTTAGTTTGTATTTTTCCATTAATTGCTCTGGAGTTCCGCTTTCGCCAAAACTGTCATTTACAGCTACAAATTCTTGTGGTGATGGATTGTTCAATGCCAATGTTCGGGCAACACTTTCTCCCAAACCACCAAGAATATTATGTTCTTCGGCAGTAACCACACAACCAGTTTTAGCTACAGATTTTAAAATAGCAGCTTCATCCAATGGTTTAATCGTGTGAATATTGATTACTTCGGCAGAAATACCTTTGGCTTCCAATGCTTCGGCAGCAATTAATGCTTCCCAAACCAAATGTCCGGTAGCAACAATCGTTACATCAGTTCCTTCGTTTAATAGAATAGCTTTTCCAATTACGAATGGCTCATCAGACGGCATAAAGTTAGGTACCACTGGGCGACCAAAACGCAAGTAAACCGGGCCATGATGATCGGCAATGGCTAAAGTTGCTGCTTTGGTTTGATTGTAATCACATGTATTTATAACTGTCATTCCTGGTAGCATTTTCATCAAACCAATATCTTCCAATATTTGGTGGGTTGCTCCATCTTCGCCAAGTGTTAAACCTGCATGCGAAGCACAAATTTTCACGTTTTTATCAGAATACGCCACCGATTGACGAATTTGATCATAAACTCTTCCTGTAGAAAAGTTGGCGAAGGTTCCTGTGAAAGGAATTTTACCACCAATAGTCAAACCTGCTGCAATTCCAATCATATTGGCTTCTGCAATTCCAATTTGGAAAAAACGTTCTGGATGATTTTTCTTGAAATCGTCAAATTTCAACGATCCAATTAAGTCGGCACAAAGTGCTACTACATTTTCGTTTTTCTGTCCCAATTCGGTCATTCCAGCCCCAAATCCTGAACGGGTATCTTTACTTCCTGTATTTGTATATTTTTTCATAAGTCTAGTAGTCTCCTAAAGTTTCAACATTCTGTGCCAATCCTGTTGCTAATTGTTCGTCATTTGGTGCTTTTCCGTGCCAAGCGTGTGTGTGCATCATAAAATCAACACCATTCCCCATAACGGTATGTAATAGAACACAAACTGGTTTTCCTTTTCCTGTTCTCGATTTTGCTTCTTTCATTCCAGCAAGAATTGCCTCGATATTGTTTCCTTCCTTGATTTCAAGAACATCCCAATCAAAAGCTTCAAACTTAACTTTCAAATTTCCTAAATTCAAAACGTCATCTGTTGAACCATCAATTTGTTGCCCGTTTAAATCAACTGTTGCAATCAAATTGTCTACTTTTTTTGCAGAAGCATACATGATAGCTTCCCAATTTTGACCTTCTTGTAATTCACCATCACCGTGAAGGGAATAAATTAAATGATTGTCACCATTTAGTTTTTTGGCTTGAGCAGCACCAATGGCTACTGACATTCCTTGTCCTAAAGAACCCGATGCCATTCGAATACCTGGTAAACCTTCATGTGTAGTTGGGTGACCTTGCAAACGCGAGTTTAACTTTCTGAAAGTTGCCAATTCCGCTACAGGAAAGTAACCGCTTCTAGACAAAACGCTGTAGAAAACAGGAGAAATATGACCATTGGAAAGGAAGAATAAATCTTCTCCAATACCGTTCATATCAAAACCTGGTTTTCTGTCCAAAAGTTCTTGATAAAGGGCTACAAAAAATTCGGCGCAACCAAGTGAACCACCTGGATGCCCTGAGTTTACGGCATGAACCATTCTAAGAATGTCCCTGCGTACTTGTGTTGTAAAATCTTGAAGTTGTTGTGTGTTAGACATTAATAAGTAGTTAAAATTATTTTGCCACAAAAGTAATCCTAATTTTAGCGAGAGGCAAATGATTTTATGACAAGTTATTAAAGTTTATTAAGAGATTTTTCGGGTGTCATATTGGTACTAATTTTGCCTATCAATTCATGTATTCAACGGTCGTTAAACTTTTCATAATCTCAAGTACTCTCGAATACCCATTTCTTTTTTTTGTATTTTTGAAAAGTAAAATAAGAAAATGACAGAAGAGAAGGTAATTTTGGTCAACGAACAAGACCAGCCGATTGGATTAATGAATAAGTTGGAAGCGCATGAAAAAGCAGTTTTGCATAGAGCGTTTTCGGTTTTTGTTTTGAATAGCAATAACGAAATCATGTTGCAACAACGCGCCCATCAAAAATACCATTCGCCTTTGTTGTGGACTAATACTTGTTGTAGTCATCAACGTGATGGCGAAACGAATATTCAGGCAGGAACACGCAGATTGTTTGAAGAAATGGGTTTTAAAACCGAGTTAAAAGAATTATTCCATTTTATTTATAAAGCACCATTTGATAACGGTTTAACCGAGCATGAACTCGATCATGTTATGATTGGATATTTCAATGGAAATCCAGAAATTAATACTGATGAAGTTGAAGGTTGGAAATGGATGTCGATTGAAGAGGTTAAGAATGACATGCTAATTCAACCTGAAATCTACACCGTTTGGTTTAAAATAATCTTCGATGAATTTTATCATTATCTCGAAGACCATAAGATTTAAGAAGCCAGAACACGGAATACAGATTTCAGAATTTTCACAAATCAAAACTCGTTAATCAACAATCAAAAATCTCATGAAAGTAACCGTATCTAGAAAAGCACATTTCAACGCCGCCCATCGATTGTATAGAAAAGATTGGACGATGGAGCAAAACGATGCTGTTTTTGGAAAATGTAACAATCCCAATTTTCATGGGCATAATTATGAATTAATTGTATCGGTAAAAGGAGAAATTGATCAGGAAACAGGATTTGTTATGGATGTAAAAATCCTTTCCGATTTGATAAAAGAGCATATTGAAAATGCATTTGACCATAAAAACCTGAATTTAGATGTTCCCGATTTTGCCAATTTAAATCCAACTGCCGAAAATATTGCTGTTGTGATTTGGAATAAACTTAGAAAACAAATCGATTCCAACAAAGAATTAGAAGTAGTTTTATATGAAACCCCTCGTAATTTTGTAACATATAAAGGAGAATAATGGCATTGAAGATAGGAGATAAAATCCCAATTTTACTGCTAAGGACACCAATGGAAACGATTTTGAAAGTCAAACCGTTATTGGAAAACAAGCCGTAGTAATTTATTTTTATCCAAAAGACGAAACCCGAGTTTGTACTGAACAAGCTTGTTCTTTTAGAGACCAATACGAAGATTTTAAAGCGTTAGGTGCCGAAGTAATTGGAGTTAGTAGTGATAGTGTTACTTCGCATCAAAAATTTGCCAATCGTCATAAACTCCCGTTTTTACTTTTGTCGGATGAGTATAAAAAACTCAGAAAATTGTTTGGAGTTCCTAATGATTTATTGGGTTTAATCCCAGGTCGTGTAACATATGTTGCCAATAAGGAAGGTGTAATTTTGTTAGTTTTCAATAGCATGTCGGGTAGAATTCATATCGAAAGTGCGTTGAACATCCTTAAAAAGTAGGCAATCTTTTTGTATTTTTGACCTCAGTAAATAAAAAACATGAATCCATCTTTTTATCCGTTGACTTTTTATCCAATCTTGAAGGAAAGAATTTGGGGAGGAACAAAACTGAAAACTTATTTAAACAAACCCATCACATCCGACACTATTGGAGAAAGTTGGGAAATCTCAACAGTTGAAAATGATGTCAGCGTTGTTTCTAATGGAAGTTTTAAAGAACAATCTCTTACTGACTTAATAAATAATTTCCCTGAAGCTATTCTTGGAACAAAAGTTTATGAGCAATTTGGAAAACAATTTCCATTGCTTTTTAAATACCTCGATGCGCGTGAAGATTTATCAATTCAGTTGCATCCCAATGATGCTATGGCAAAAAAACGTCACAATTCTTTTGGTAAAACCGAAATGTGGTATGTGATGCAAGCCGATGAAAATGCCCGTTTGATTGTTGGATTTAAAGAAAAATCATCTCAAGAAGAATATATAAAAAGCCTCAACAGTAAAACTTTACTAGACATTCTGGATAGCAAAAAAGTTAAAAAAGGAGATGTCTTCTTTTTGGAAACAGGAACTATTCATGCTATTGGTGCCGGAATTGTTATTGCGGAAATCCAGCAAACATCAGACATTACGTATCGCGTTTATGATTTTGACAGAGTAGATGCTAACGGAAACACGCGGGAATTGCATATAGATTTAGCATTAGAAGCTATTAATTATGATGTGGTTGAATCGCAAAAAGAATATGCTAAAGTTAAAAACGTTTCGAATGAAATTGTGGATTGCAACTACTTCACAACCAATATAATTCCGCTTAACGGAAAGACTAACATTAGTAAAAACAAACAATCTTTTACCGTTTTTATGTGTGTAGATGGGAATTTTGAGATTGTTTATCAAGGAGAAAACTACATCTATAAAAAAGGCGATACGGTTTTACTTCCTGCAGAAATGAATGAATTTCAAATTGTTGGGGAAGCATCCATTTTAGAAATTTATATTTCGTAGTCGATATTCTAAAGTTTTAGTGTAATTTTGCACCAAATTTAAAAAATACAAGAAAATGGCAAGTGTTAAAAATTTAAAGAAAGACATCAACTTCGTACTAGGAGATATTATCGAAGCGGTTTACCTTTATGAAATGGCAACAACAGGGAAACCTACTGAAGCTACAAATGCAGTAATAGATGAGGCAATTGCATCTTTTGATACATTGATTGAAAAAGTGAATGCTAAAAAAGTTGAAAACAAGAAAGCGCATTTCAAACAAATCAACATAGATTTAGAACAAACTGCTAACCAATTGGTTGAGAAAATCAACGCATTGTAAGCAAAAAAAACTTTAAAAAAGTGCGAAATTATTTTGGTGAATTCATTTTCACTGTTATATTTGCACTCGTATTGAGTTTGCCAGCGTAGCTCAGTTGGCTAGAGCAGCTGATTTGTAATCAGCAGGTCGTGGGTTCGAGTCCCTCCGCCGGCTCAATAAAAAAACCGTTTCATTAATTTGAAACGGTTTTTGTTTTTAATGCTATTTAATAAACTATTCTTGCTTTCTTCTTGCTGCTATATACTCATTGAGTTGTTTGCCATATAATGACTTTGCTACTTTTGGAGACATTCTTTTTTGAATAGTATCTAGATACTTCAGATTGATATCGTAAATATCGGCTAAAGCTATATAAGGCGCCACTTCATGCTCTCCATTGTTTACTGCAAAATTTGTAGTATATAAATATTTTTGTTTTAGAAGAGCTTCCTGTTTTGTTTGAATTTTTGCTACTTCGGAAGTGTTATTTTCTTTGTAAGCTTTGTATTTTGATTCTACTAAATCTAAATCACGATCGTTGTACCTTGATATTACTTTTCGGTAATCATCATAAATTGCTTGGTTTTTTGAACCTGTAATTTTTACATCGGCAGTAAAGAAATCCAAACTCGTTTCAAGATTCATGTTGCCAGGTTCGGCAAAAAAGGAAATATTGTTATCTGGAGAATTGGTTACACCTCGGTCTAAAAAGAGGTATAGCATTTCGGGAGATTTTAAATCAAAATCACTGGTGAAATGAGAATCACCATTTATTTTAATAGTGTCAATTGGAACCAAAACGGTGTCAACAATCCTTTGGATATATAACGTTCCTTTTTTTAATCCTTTGATATTTCCTGTTAGGACAAAGTTTTTAGAAGCCTTTTTTTGTTCGCAAGATGCCAATAACACTATTGATATTAAGGCAAGGAGTATTTTTTTCATGCTGTTTTATTTTTGGCAATAATACTAAAAAAAACCTCAATCTGCAGTACAAATTGAGGTTTTAAAATAAGGGAATTTTTAATTATCCTTTAAGCCAAGCTTCTCTTAATTTTGCTTTTGAAGCTTCCGCTGACGCATGATAACCATCTTCTTCTTCCATAGAAAGTTTTACTTTTCCATTGATTACTTCTTCTTTATCACTGCCTTTGCGTTTTATTTTTAAACTAATAGCATCATCAACTTTCCAATTTTGACTTTCCATTACCAAATCATAGATGTTGTCTAAATTGTAGTTTTTATCATTAACCGATAAAATTGTATCGCCACCTTTTAATCCTAAACCAGTCATAAAATCATTTAACTCCGAATTTGGAATGACCATAATTTCTTTTGTAGTTGGATTAATCGTTACATAAGGTGATTGTCCTTTTAGGAATGGATTGCTTGGTACTAGAACTTTACCTTTTTCAACACCCATTTTTGCAAAGTAAACATCATAAGGAATTGGCGTGCTTCCAGAAACATAAGTTGTTAAGAAAGTGCCCACTTCAGGATAAGTGAATTGAATAATTTTACCAAATAACTCGTCATCGTTGAATGGTTTTTTTGCACCATATTCAGCAGATAATTTTCGCATTAAATCTAAAATTCCTCTTTCTCCATTACTTTTTTCACGGATAATAATGTCGATACACATTCCAATTAGCGCTCCTTTTTCATATACATTTAAGTATTGGTCTTTATAGGGTTTTACCAAAACATTCGCACTCATTTCTGTAAAGGGCATGGTATCATTTAAAGTAGCTGCATGTTGTATTTTTCCTGCCATTCTTTGATAGAAAGCATCTTCATCAATTAAGCCTTGGTTAACTTGAAACAAATTCGCGAAATATTCTGTTACACCTTCATACATCCATAAGTGTTTAGACATTTTTGGCGCATTGAAATCGAAATCATGGATTTCTTTTGAGTGTACGCTTAATGGCGTTACAATATGAAAAAACTCATGTGAAACCACATCTTTTAATTGTTCTCCAAGTGCAGCAGCAGGCATCATTTCTGGGAAAACTACTGTTGTAGAAGTATTGTGTTCTAACGCACCAAATCCTTTTGCATCGTTTTTATCCATTTCAGATAGATACAATATAACAGTGTATTTTTTATTGCTATTAATCGCTCCTAAAAATTTCTTTTGAGCACGCATGGTTTTTTCTAAATCCCCTGACAATGTTTTGGCATCATGTTTACCGTTTGGAGAATATACAGCAAAAAGAATTTCCATTCCATCTACATTGAAAGTAACATAATCAGGTTTGGCGTACATAATTGGATTATCCAATAAATCATTATAGCGAGCCATTACAAATACATCTTTGGTGTCGCTTGCGTCAGTATCAATCATTGAAGTCGCGCCAAATAATCCAGCTGGATGTGTTATGATAGTTTTATAAGTAATATCTTTTAGGTTTTCAAAAAATCCAATAAAACAATGATTGTTTAACATGAAGTTTTTTGATTCTGCAATGTTGGAACCCGCTGGAGAAAACACGTCATCTGTTCCAAAACCTTCTCCTTTTTCAGTATCAAAAGTATCGGTAACCCAATAGGTTACTTTTGCTAAGGTTTTTGCGTTGCTAATAGTCCATGAATTCACGTCGAGTTTTGATGTTTTTAATTCTTTTCCATTTTTATCAAATGCTTTGAAATCATCAACATATTTTCCGTAATCGTCTGCAGAATAGGTTCCTGGAACTGTTTTTGGCATATGGTATACAATTTCATTTGTAGTAACAGCGGGAGGAGAAACAGTTACCATAAGTTTGTCGTCTTTGACAACATTTAAATCAATGGCTACTTGAACAACAGGGGCAACCACTTTTTTTTGTGCAACAACATCAGAATTCCAAAATACGGATGTTAGGATTACCACAAACATTAATTTTTTCATAATTAAAAGTTTTAATTTTTTAATAGGTCAGCAAAAATAGATAATAGTTACAATGAAATGCAATTTTAAGATTTGATTAACTAAAAATGGGCAAAAAAAAACTCTTGTAGAACAAGAGTTAAATTTTAGTCTAATTTATTTTTGAAATAATATTTGCCTTCTAAATCTTCATCAAAGTCATCAATGACTGGTTTTGGTTTTGGTTTACTCGCAACAGCTTTCTTTCTCCAAAGTTCGAAATTTTCCTTGGATAGTTTTTTGCGCATAATTTCAGTTACATCATTTTCTAGCACACCAAATTCTTCTTTAATCACCTCAAAAGGTTTTTTTTCCTCTTGCGCCATACTTACAAGACGCTCTAATTGTTCTGCGTCAAGCTCTACTTTTTTACTTTTTTTCATTACTAGAAAAGCATTTTTTTAATTTCTTTTAAAATGGGTTTAATTTCTAATTCAATATTACTAAAAAAAATAATTACTTTTTAAAATGCCATTATTTTTTTTTAAACTTTTGGAAACCGCTTATTTTGAAAAGGAATTTTTATCAAGTTGCCAAGAGTATTATTTTCTTTAGGATCCATATGTGTATCGATACCATAAATTATTTTGGTTCTATCTAAAGTGGTAAAAGTCCCAAAAATCCTGTCCCAAATAGAAAATATATTCCCATAATTACTATCTGTATAAGGCAAAACATAATGGTGGTGTACTTTGTGCATATCGGGTGAAACAATAATATAACTCAGTATAGTGTCTAACTTTTTTGGCAAGGAAATATTGGCATGAGTAAATTGTGTCGACACCACTGATAAAGTTTGGTATAAAAAAACCAACCACATTGGCGTACCAATTAGTAAAACACCAAGCGTTGTAAATACAAACCGCAACACACTTTCTCCTGGATGATGCCTGTTTGCCGAAGTAGTATCAATCCACGTATCAGTGTGGTGAATGAGATGGAATCGCCATAAGAATGCAATTTTATGTTCAATGAAATGAATGAGGTAAGAACCAATTAAATCTAATAAGATCAAACCTAAAAACGCATAGAGGTAAATATTCATTTTGGGTAACCATTGCAAAATTCCAAAATGATTTTCGGTTGTCCAACTTGCTGTTTTTAAGAGTATAAAGGCCAGACAGAAGTTAACGACTATCGTAGTTAAGGTGAACAAAATATTAATTCCGGCATGTTGCCATTTGTTATAATTGAATTTAACAAAAGGCACCGCACTTTCTATCATCCAAAAGAAAGCAATACCGCCAGCTAAAATGAGCGCTCTGTGTGCGGAAGGAATTGTGCTGAAGTAATTTATGATGTTATCCATGCCATGAATTTATTTCAAATATAATTATTTTATAACTCTGAAAGTCAAATTAATTCTTTCTCCAATGGGTTTCGCCGTTTTGGGAATTTGATGTTTCCAAAAATGTTGTGTAGTTCCTTTCATCAGTAGCAAGCTTCCATGTTCGAGTGTAATTTTTACTTTTTGCTCTTGGATAGTATTGTGTTTCATATGAAAGCTTCTTTCAGCACCAAAACTTAAAGAAGCAATCACAGGATTTGTTCCTAATTCTTTTTCATTGTCTGCATGCCAACCGTTACTATCTTGACCATTTCGATACCGATTTAATAATACGGTTGTAAAATTGGTTTCCACAACACTTTCAATGTGAAATTTTATTTTTTGTAATAGCAATGTCCAATGATGTGGCTGCATTTTGATATTGGAATAGGAGTAAGGCTTTCCTTCATTGCCATATAAAGCGGTTAATCGCGGTTGTTTATGTTTGGTGCCATAAACGGTAATTTCATCTTGTTGCCACGGTGTTTCTTCCAATAATGTTGCGAAAATAGTATCCGCATCTTCTTTGGAGAAAAAGTTTGGAAAGTAACTTACTTCCGCATCGGGCAAATCCAAAATAATGGGTTCTGATTGAAAAAGAGTATTCATTTTGTAAAAATAAAAAAAGCGATAATAAGAATTACCGCTTTCAATTTATAGTTTTTAAAAATTATGCTTCGGAATGATCTTGTAAAAGATTTTTATAAATAAGACCTCCAACAATAGCTCCTAAAATTGGTGCTGCCCAAAATAACCAAACTTGTGATAAAGCATCGCCTTGTACAAATACAGCTTGTGATAAGGAACGCGCCGGATTTACAGATGTATTGGTAATTGGAATACTAACTAAATGAATTAAGGTAAGTGCTAATCCAATAGCAACGCCAGCAAATTTTCCGTTAGCAAATTTATCGGTAGCGCCTAGAATTACTAATAAGAAGAACATTGTCAAGACAAATTCGGCAATAAAGGCAGATTGCATGGAATAACCATCAGGAGAAAAGGCTCCATAACCGTTGGAAGCAAAGGCTCCAGCTTTCGTATTGTCAATTGCAAATCCTGCTTTTCCAGAGCAAATTAAAAACAAAGTTCCTGCTGCAGCAATAGCTCCAACGCATTGTGAAACGATGTACGGTACTAATTCTTTGGCTGAAAAACGACCACTTGCCCATAATCCAATAGAGACTGCGGGATTAAAATGTCCGCCAGAAATGTGCCCAACAGCATAAGCCATTGTTAAAACGGTAAGTCCAAATGCTAATGATACACCAGCAAATCCAATTCCTAAATCTGGGATTCCGGCAGCAAACAAAGCACTACCACAACCTCCAAAAACCAACCAATAGGTTCCGAAAAACTCTGCTAATAATTTTCTCATAAAATATAATTTTAGTTAGAACTCGGAAACACAATTAGATATGTTCCCCTATATGCTAATTTAGCGATATAGTTTTTGTTAAATAACCAATAATTATTTAGTTATGAGCATTTGGATGTTAATTACTTTCACGACTTAGCTGCTCTGTTTTCTAGTATTTTTTTGAACGAACGCCCACGGATTTCATCCAATGTTAATCCGGTTGCCAATACTTCTTCTTCAGTAATCGCACCGCTGTTTAACGCACGAAGGAAATAGTTCAATAATCCTTGCCCTGTTGCGGCATCGTCAAAAACGTCACCAATCAATGTCGCTCGTGCTGCTTTTTCCACAAAGGTTTTCAAACGGTCAACGGCATCGTCATAACTTTCCAAAAAGAACGCATATACCGCTGCATAACGCATTGGAAACTGCGCCGGATTCAAATCCCAACCCTGATAATACCCATTCCATAACGAGTGGCGAATGTGGTCGTATCCTTTTTTCCAGGCTCTGTGAACCACCTGTCTGTTTTCTTCTTCTTGTGCGGGAGTTAAATCGCCACGGTGTGGTCCGATAGGCATAGTGTTAGTTGCACCATCGCTCAACCAGATTCCAGTATGAGCCAAAGCTACTTTAGTTACGTGATGCGCAAAATCGCAAACAGGATGATCCATTTCCTGATATTTTGCTGTGATGCTACAGCTTGCCGTATAATCATACGTTCCGAAGTGCATCGCAATACAACGACCTTGAGCCGCTTTTATAAATCGGTATAAAGGATTGGTTCCTGCAATATCCATAATGGCCTGCGTAGTTTCTACCATCATTTCCATTTTCAAAGTTCCTTTTGCCAAACCTAATTCTTCTTCCAGAATGGTAAAGAAATTTGCCAATGTTTCCGGTTGTTCCGGAATGGTAACTTTTGGTAACATTACCACAAAATTGTCTGGTAATTTTCCGCCGGTTTCTTTTACTAAAGTGCTCACAAAAATATCAAGTGTGCGCAAACCTCTTTCTTTCATTTCTTCGGTAAACGGTTTGATACGTATTCCAATAAACGGCGAAAGCGTTTTGTCTTTCATTCCTTGAGCCACTTCTTTGGCTGCAGTTACAGCAGTTGCATCTTCTTCTTCGTTGCTACGGTTTCCGTAACCATCTTCAAAATCGATACGGAAATCTTCAATCGCCTCCGATTTTAATTTGGCAACAACCTTATCATAAATTCTTTTATTGAAGTTATCACCACCAGTCAAACCAAAAGCTTCACCAAAAACTTTGTGATTTGGCGCATAGGTTTCTAATATTTCCAAAGCACGATGTCCCAACGCAATCGGTGCATCCGATTTGAAAAGGTTCGCACCACCATACAAAGTATGCACGGGCTGACGCTCGCTTCGGTCACCTGGATAAATATCATTGAAAGTCGAATTGGCTTTGCTTAAACTGTTGAACAATTGTTCTTTTTTATTGGATGGTATCGTCATGATAATTGTAAATTTTTGTCTATTCTCTTTATTCTATATTCTTTTCTCTTGCTTCTTGCTTCTTTTTTCTAACTACCTCTATAAGTACTATATCCAAAAGGATTAACCAACAAAGGAACGTGATAATGCGTTTCATCAAAAGTGCTGAAAATGATTTCTACTTTTGGATAAAAGGTTTTGGTCTTTTGTTCCGAATAGTATTTCCCTGTGTCGAAAACCATTTTGTATGTATCTGGTTTCAGATTGTGTTCTTGTGCCAATAAATCGGGAATTCTTCCGTCTTTATTAGTGATTCCCTGTGCGATGGTTTGCCAAACATTGTTACGGAAAGCCTGTAATCTGATAGAAATATCCTTTCCAGGAATTCCGGTAGAAGTATCTAAAACGTGTGTCGTAATCTGACTTACTTTCAGGAAACTAAAATCGCCATCAGGCAGCATTTTCTTAAAACGAATGATAGAAATTTTCTGTTGTTCTCCCATAGCGATATGTAATTCTTCTTCGGTAGAGTTTTGCAAACGGTCATTCAATAAAGCCAACATTTCTGTAGCGGATTTTCCGGTAGCACAAACAATAAAGATAAAACCGTTTTTGGTTTCGTAATCGGTATTGGCTTTTGCCAAAGCTTCAATCGTTTCAGAAGTCGCGACTGCAACTCCGGCTTGTTCTTTTCCGGCAAACTTTTCGGTTAGACTTTTTACATCGCCAATTTTCGGGTGATGCGTAAACGATTCACGCCAATCGGTTTCAGTACATTCATCATACCAAATTTGGGAAGACAAATCCACCAATTGCTTTTCAGAAACAAACGGGAAATGTTTCATCATAGCTGATGCCCATTTCTCGGAACCGCAGCAGGCAAATAATTCCCTTTTGGCAGTTTCTTCCGGTAATGTATTAAATGCTAATAAATTCATATCTTCTTTATTTAAGACTTGCTCGTGCTTTCTGTTTTATCAACTTTTTAGGAGCAAATAATTTTATTATCAAAAATTCTAAAACAATCATAACTACTAATAATCCAGCTGCTATAAATTTATTTGTTTGGTCTGCTACTATGGCAATAAGTTGAAAAAAACCAAAAAAGCATATAAAAAAATGAATAGCAAATAAAAATAATTTTCTTTTTATATCTGTTCTAATTGGACTCAAAACAAAACTTGTCAGCATAAGCTGGATTAATAGCAATGGTAATAACGACCTTCCTTTGTCATCAATGTGATGGTCAGAAACAAATTCTTTATATGCTTGTCCATCATCTGAAGAAAAATTAAAGGTTAGACTTGGTTTGTATTTTATAAATAATTCAGATGAATTGTCTTCATTATATCGTACAAGTCCAATAAAAAGAACATTTATAATCAACAATAGTATACCAAGTATTAAAAGAAAGTTTTTCTGCATATATCTCCAATTACTTTACTTCAGGCTTGCGCCTTGTTCAATCCAACATCTAATCGTATTTCGTTCTTCTTCGGTGATGTTGGTTTTATTATTCTGAGGCATCGTTTTGGTAATCACCACGCGCTGCATAATCAAATCTCTTTTATTATAAATATCCTGTGGTGTATCATATTTCACACCATTTGGAGCCGTTTTATAAACATCATCCGTTGGAGCAGAAGAGTGACATTGCGTACAACGCTTCTGAACTATCGCCTGAACTTCAGTAATAGAAACTTCTTTTTTACATTCGTATGGATTGGTGCTTGGCGCAGATATAAAGCAGGCAGCCAATAAAATTACAACTGAAACCGGTAAAATCCAAACATTGAGCTGTTGCTTTTCTTTTAGATTCAGATAGTGTTTCACTCCGGCAGCACCAAGCGAAATAATCGCCAGCATCAACCATGGATATTCATACCCAAAGGTAGATGGAAAGTGATTGCTCACCATCACAAACAAAACTGGAAGCGTAAAATAATTGTTGTGTAACGAACGCGCTAGAGCTTTTTTACCCAGACTTGGATCTAATGGAATTCCCAATTTGGCACAACGTACCATTTCTTTCTGTCCCGGAATAATCACAAAGAATACATTGGCAACCATCAAACTTCCAATCATGGCTCCAAAGTGAATGTATGCCGCACGAGCGCTGAATACATGACAATAAAAGAAAGCAAACGCAATCAGAAATACAAAACCAATCAAAGCAAAGGCAGTCTGATTTTTGATTAAAGATGATTTACACATTTTATCGTAAATCAACCAAGCCACGACAAACGAACTTACACCAATCAGGATTCCTTCTGTAGCTGAAATATCAAGAACATTCTTGTCAATCAAAAACGCTGAAGCATTGAAATAATACACTACAAATAACAAACAAAAACCCGAAAGCCAAGTAAAATACGCTTCGTATTTGAACCAATGTAAGTGTTTCGGAATAGTCTTTGGCGCGACTTTATATTTCTCCAAATAATAAAATCCACCACCATGAACAGCCCAAAGGTTTCCCGCCAATTCATCACGGACATCTTCCGTTCTGTTCAAAGCATTTTCAAGGAACACAAAATAAAACGAAGCACCAATCCATGCAATTCCAAAAGTAATATGCATCAAACGAATGACTATATTCAGCCATTCCATCATGTGACTTTCAAGCGGAGTTCCCTGAACGAGAATATAAGTATTGACTAAAATTCCAACTATCATCAACAACATTCCCACATAAACATAGTTCATGCTGTCATTTCTAATTTCTTCGTCGCTTTCAGGATTCTTTTGTGCTTTTCCTTTTAGGAAGTTGGGCATTTTGTATGACATATAGCCCAGCGTAATCAGTACACTGAAATACACTAAATACAAAACAATTATGACAAAGGTTCCTACTGACACTAGTTAATTGATTTTACCAAACAATCTCAAACGGCTGATGCCACCGTCAGGAAAGATGTTCAATCTGACATGTGTGATTCCGCTATGAGCGTTTATTTCTTTTACAAATTCGTGTTCGTTGTCAGCGCTTAGTTTTTGTTGAGGTAACAGCGTTTGCCAATTTTCATTGTTGATAACTGCATCGTCATTATCGCTTACGCAAAATTCAATAGAACAGCTATCGGGATAATTTCCTTTGAAATGACAAGTGTCCACAACGATTTTCTCAACCGTTCCTTTGTGAGCCAGTTTCAGAATAACCCAGTCACGGTTGTTTGGCGTACGGTTTCTTTTGGTTTCCCAACCGTCACCCATATTCGCGCCGCGATTTGGCATAATCAAATTACTCATCGCGCTAAAAAACATATCGTTGCAGGCAATCGCTTGTCCGCCATTAGTCGCAGCAGCTAAATCTAAAGTATCATTTGCTGAAACAGCATTCCAGTTTTTAAAAACTTCCCCATAAACTCGGAAACGCGCCACGCCGCCATCAGGATAAATATGTAAACGCAAATGCGTATAAATTTCGTTACTTTCACATTCGTTGAAGTTTTGAGAACCTGCATCTAAATGCGACTTTGGTAAAATCTCTTTCCAATTTACATTTTCCCAGTCAGTGATTCCATCAGTACTTTCAAGGTTTACCGCTTCAATCGAAGCATGTGGCGGATGATTTCCCAAAAAGAAATTGGTATCAATATCAAAACCAGTAATCTTTCCTGAAACTCCTAATTGGATTACAGCCCAATCGTGTCCCGGAGTTCTCTTTCTGCGGCTTTCCCAACCGTCCATCCATTTTCCTCTGTCGGTGTATTTATCGGTAATAAAAATGCCTCTTGTTGGCAGAATTAAATTTTCTTTTTCGGCAAAGAAATCATCGGTTGAATATAAAACTTTACCACCTAATCGCTCTGCGGCTAAATCGGTAAGTGCTGTAAATGCTGGTGATTCTTTGATTATCTCGGTTACTTTTGCAAAAGCCATTGTCCTTTATTTTTGTTTTGTATTGAATTATTCTGAAATACGGTTTCGCCGTTTACTATCGTTTCAAGCACTTTCCCGTTTAAGTTTTGCGCAATATATGGACTTATTTTATATCTGAAAAAAATGTCATCCGCTTTTACTAAATCGATTGCGTCGGGATTCCAAATTACAAAATCAGCATCGTTGCCAATTTGAATTGTTCCTTTTTTATTTGCCTTAATAAAATTCGCTGGTTTTGAAGTCACTAACGGAATAAATTGTTCCAAACTCATCGTGTTTTTCAGCGCTGTCCAAGATGCTGTCAACAAGAATTGAATGCCTGCAATGCCGCCCCAAGCTTTCTTTAAATTACCGCTTTCCATTTCTTTGATGTTTGGTGGAGCAGGCGAGTGGTCGGTTGTGATAAAGTCCAAAACTCCCGAAAAAAAAGCTTGTTTCAATTGCTCGTTGTTGGCTTTTTCTCGAATTGGTGGTGCACATTTGTAGATGCAGTTTCCATCAGGAATATCTTCAGCATTAAAGAAAATATATTGGGTACAGGTTTCTGCAGTAATTGGTAAACCTTCTTTTTTGGCAGCTTCGATTTTTGATAACGCTTCCGCGGATGCCACATGAACAATATGAACCGGACAATTGTGCTTGCGACACATTCGTATCATTAAATCAACGGCATCATTTTCCCATTTCTTTGGACGACTTGCCAAATAATGCTGATAGCTTGTTGGATTGTTTTCAAAATCACAATCGATTTCGGTTTCGTATAATTCACAGTGTGCTAATAATGGAATATTGTGTTTCGCAATAATCGGCATGGCTTCGTCCAAATCTTTCTCAGTAACATTTGGAAATTCATCAATGCCAGAATGCGTCAGAAAGCATTTCACGCCAACAACTCCGGCTTGAATCAAAGATTCTAAATGAGCAGCATTTCCAGGAATTAAACCCGCATAAAAACCAACATTGACATTCATTTTGTCTTTTGAAGCTTCCAGTTTTTGATTGAATGCATCTAAAGTTGTCGTCACCGGACTTGCATTTAACGGCATGTCAATAATGGTTGTACTTCCGCCAGCAGCAGCGGCTTGTGTAGCCGTTTCAAAACCTTCCCATTCGGTTCTACCGGGTTCGTTAATATGAACGTGAACATCAATAACGCCGGGCATGATGACAGCATTGCCAAAGTCCTCAGCGTCATGTGTTTTTTCAAAATGAAGCGTTGTAATCGTTCCGTCTTTGAAGCAAACGGTTGCCGGTCGCAGTTGATTTGCTACCCAAACGCGAGTGCTGTATATTTTTCTTTCTTGCAAGATTTCGATTTTTAATTGCAACTAACAAATATAGTTTTAATTAAAAAAAATACAAGTTTTGTTAGTAATTATTGAAGCTAAATTTCTTTGCGGCTTTGTGTCTTTGCGAGTCAATTTTATATCTCGCAAAGTCGCAGAGTCACAATGGTTAAAATAATTAAGGGAAATAAATTAGCCGCCAATAGCAATCATGCTTCTGTTTTTGGAAAACAAATCGGGGTTTTGAAATTTTAAATCGTCGTCCATGCCACCGCGAATTGGAAACTTTGAATTTAAGTTTTGCTGAATCAACGGAAGTATCGATTCTCCGGCACGTAAAACTTCTAATAGTGAGGTTTCTGAATTAGAAAACAAACAGTTTTTTAACTTCCCATCGGCAGTTAACCGAATGCGGTTGCAGGTGCTACAAAACGGATTGGTAACCGAGCTAATTATAGCAAAGCGTCCCAAATAGTTTTCGATTTTGAAATTTTTAGCAGTATCATTTGGTGCATCAACCAAACGTTCCATTTTACTTAAAGGAAATTCGGATTGGATGGTTTCCAATATTTCAGCATAACTCACTAACTTTGATTTATCCCATTGATTGCCGCTAAATGGCATGAATTCTATAAACCGAATTTGAATATTTTTGTTTTGCGTAAGCTTAATAAAATCAATGATTTCGGAATCATTAAAATCCTTAATCAAAACAACGTTGAGTTTCACTTGAAATCCTTCATGAAGTAATAAATCTATATTCTCAAATACGGTATCAAAATAATTTCTTCGCGTTATTTGATTGAATTTGACTTTGTCTAAACTATCAATACTGATATTAATTGTTTTAATTCCAGCTTCTTTAAAGGTATCGATAAAATTGGGAACCAAAATTCCGTTGGTAGTAATCGTCAAATTCACACCCAATTTCCCCAATCGCAGAATAATATCTCTAGCATCTTTTCGCACCAAAGGCTCGCCGCCAGTCAATCTGATTTTATCCACACCCAAATTCACGAAAGTTTGCGCGATGGAAATAATTTCATCAGCAGTCATTAAATGAGCTTTTGGTGTTAACGAAATACCATCTTCGGGCATGCAATACGTACATCTCAAATTACAATGTTCTGTAATGGAAATGCGCAAATAATTATGATTGCGGCCATGTGAATCCTGCAAAAGCAGTGCGTTATTTTCCATGATTGTAGCCATTCAATAGTTCGAATAAATGCAAAATCGATGGGAAAACCGCGTCTATGGATTCGCTTGCGCCAGCATTGGAACCAGGTAACGCCATGATTAAAGTGTCGCCTTTAAATCCAACCACACTTCGCGAAAGCATCGCTAAAGGCGTTCTTTGCTGTCCGTAGGAACGGATGGCTTCTTCGATACCAGAAATTCTTCTGTCCAACAACGGAATTAACGCTTCGGGAGTTACATCTTTGTGCGATAAACCTGTGCCGCCAGTTAGAATAACCAAATTCGTTTTTTGATTGCAAAGCGAATGGATATTGTTTTGAATCGTTTCGATATCATCGGGAATGATAGCATATTGACTTACTTTTAATCCCAATTTTTCTAGTTTTTCGGTGATAATTTTTCCCGAAGTATCTGCTTTACTTCCAGCTGAAACACTATCGGAACACACAACAACAGCTACCGAAAGGTTGTTATTTGCCTTAGCGCCAAAATCGGATTTTCCGCCTTTTTTATGTAGCAATTTCACGGTGGAAATCTCTACGTTTTTATCGATGGGTTTCAACATGTCATACATTGTTAACGCCACAATAGATGCGCCATGCATGGCCTCGACTTCGACGCCCGTTTTGTAAATGGTTTTTACGATAACTTCAATTTGAATGGTATTTTCAAGAATTTCAAATTGAATTCCAGTGTACTCAATCGGTATTGGATGACAATCGGGAATAACACTTGACGTATTTTTCACGGCGAATAACCCGGCAGTTCTCGACACTTCCAAAACATCGCCTTTTGGAACCGTTTTGTTTACAATGGCTTCAATAGTTTTTGGCGAACCCACTTTTACAATGGCTTGAGCAGTTGCGGTGCGTTGCGTTACTATTTTATGTGTGATATCTACCATTTTATGTATTTTTTTTCCAGGTGTAAGTCGCGTCTTCAAAGATTTCTTTCCCAAAAACAGGCGTTTTTTCTTTGATGGCTTCCACCAAAAATTCTAAAGCTTCATAAACTACTTTTCTTCTCGGCGCAGAAACAAAAACAAACAAACAAATTTCACCCACATTTACCATTCCGAGGCTATGATAAATATGCAAACAGGAAAGTTCATATTTGGCGAAAGCCGCTTCTCTAATTTCATAAAAGCTTTGTTCCGCCATTGCTGTGTAAGCTGAATAGTCAATAGCAACCACTTTTTTTCCATCGATTTCATCGGCGCGAACTTGTCCAAGGAAAATATTGTGCGCACCAATAGTTGTTTTACTTTGATGCTTCGCAATAGCATTTCCAATGAATTCCGATGCAATTGCTCCGTTTATAAAAGACGATTTTTTTGGCTTTGCTGTTTCCATTTTTAATTCTCCGTTACTCTTTCTAATGCTTCGATGCCGTTTTGTAAATGGAAAAGATTCGTAAATCCTTTTCTCATTAAATACTGTGCTACCAATTTGCTTCTATCACCAACTTGACAAAACAAGATTATTTTTTGATTGGGATTCGTGTTCTCCAAATAATTTTCCAATGCTGATAAAGGTACTAACTTTATGTTTTCGAATGCTAGTTTTGGTTCTTCATAATTTTCCCGAATATCAATGATTAGGTTTTCTTTATTCGAAAGTGCTGTGAAAAAATCGGACGTTGAAATAGTATTGATTTCTTTCGTTGTCGTATGATTTAAAATGGTCAATCCATTTTGCATTCCCTTTTCTTTTTCGGTTTCATTTACTTGAAAAGTGATTGTTTGAAAAGTTGTGTTCAAGCCGTTGTATAATAGTAGTTTTCCACTCAAAACGTCTCCAATTCCTAATATAATTTTCAAAACCTCGTTGGCTTGCAATACGCCTAAAGTGTTTGGTAAAACACCTAAAACACCGCTTTCATTGCAATTGGAAAGTTCTTTTAAATTCTCGCTTTCTGGAAAAAAACAACGATAGGTTGGCCCCGATTTATAATTAAAAACAGCAAGTTGTCCTTCAAATTTATGGATGGAAGCGTAAATCATTGGGATGTTTTTCACCAATGCCACGTCGTTAATTAAATAACGCGTCATGACATTATCGGTGCAATCCACAATAATTTGATAATCTGAAACAATTTCAAAAGCGTTTTCCTGAGTAAAATAAGTTGGATAACAAATCACTTTTACTTCTGGATTTTGATTGGAAAGCACTTCGGAGGCAACCATCACTTTGTTCATTCCGCAATCATTCAAAGTATATAAAAATTGACGATGCAAATTGGTTTCTTCCACGACATCGCCATCCACAATACCAATAGAACCAACACCTGTAGCCGCCAAATTTTGCAAAACGGGACAACCCAAACCACCAGCGCCAATAACCAAAACTTTGGCATTGGTTAGCTTTTCCTGACCAGAAATTCCAATTTCGGGCAAGCTTATTTGTCGGTTATATCGATTGGATGGTGCTGTCATTTTATTTTTTTATCCGCCAGCAAAAGGTGGCAATAAAGCTATTTCATCCTTGTTTTTTAAAACCTCATTCGATTGGGTTAACGATTGATTCACCGCAAAAGAGTAGGTTGTGTTTTTTAGTTCAGCGTATTGTTCTTCAAGTTTGGATTGTAATTGTTTTAAAGTAAAACCTTCACTTTCAAAGGAAAGTTGTTCTTCTTTTTTCTGAGTGATATCGGCAACTAATCCGAAATATTTAACGGTTATTGTCATGATTTTAAGTCGTGTATAATTTAAAAACAGCAATCAATAAAACCACGGCCAATACATTTCTCAACGTAATCGTATTCATTTTTTTACTTCCATAATAACCGCCAACAATACCGCCAAAAACCACCACAGCGATTAACGGAGATGAAGCCATTGGTATCGTTCCGCCATTTGAAACAAATCCGAAAAGTCCGGAAATAGAATTCACAAAAATGAACAATGCCGAAACCGCTGCGGTTTGTTTCATTGTTGCCCAACCCAATAGCAATAAAACAGGGCTTAAAATAATGCCGCCTCCAATGCCTATTAATCCAGATATAAAACCAATTATAGCTCCAATGATCAAAGCGAGAGGAAGATTTATGGGTTGTATTTCTTTATTACTTTTTCCAAATAAACCAACTAATCTTGCGATTGCAAATAACAAAACGGTGCCTAAAATTATTTTATACAAATGGGTTTCCACTTTTAAAAACCCACCTAAAAATGAAAACGGAATGGAAGCTATTGCAAAGGGCCAAAACAGTTTGCAATCGAATTGTTTTTGGCGATAATAGAAATAAAAGGATATCCCTGAAACCAAAATATTTAACACCAATGCAGTCGGTTTCATAAAGATAACAGGGAAAGCAAACAAACTCATGATTGCCAAATAACCACTAGCGCCACCGTGTCCAACACTTGCATATAAAAACGCAACGATAGCCAATATAACAAGTAATAATGGGTTGTTTAGTAATTCAAAAATGAGCATAAAATGGTTTTTAGTATCAACAAAGATAGCGACTATTGTTATTTCTAAATAACGTAAACAGCAACTTTATCGCCTTTTGACTTTTGGTAATTTCCATTGGGTAGAAAAACGAGCGCATTCGCTTTGGCGAAAGAATCCAACATTGAAGAATTCTGATGAGGTAAAATTGTCACTTCATTTCCTTCCATTGAAGCTTTTAAAAACTGATCACGGGAATTGGCAACCGTATAATCATGAGCCAAACTCGCAGTAATTTTTGATTCGTAAGAAGTTTTCTTTCCTGAAAATCGTTGTAATGTTGGCAACACATGAATATAAAAACAGGTCAGGCTGGCTGCTGGATTTCCCGGTAAGGCAAAAATGATTTTGTCCTTCAATTTTCCAGCAAATAATGGCTTCCCAGGTTTTTGGTTGACTTTGTAGAATAGTGTTGTTGTTCCAAGACTTTCAAGTGCTTTGCCTACAAAATCATAATCGCCAACAGAAATGCCGCCCGAAACTAAAACCACATCATTCTCCTCGATGGCGCTTTTAAGAACGCTTTTTGTGTTTTCAAAATCGTCATTGGTTTGATATAAAATAACGTCGTTGAAATGTGAATTGTACAAAGCAGTTTGCAACATAATGGCATTGCTTTCAAATACTTTTCCAGCGGGTAAAGGTTGCCCAGGTTGCACCAATTCATTACCAGTAATTACAATTCCAATTGTTGGTTTTTGATAGACCTTAACTTTGGTAAAACCCAATCCTGCCAAAAATCCGATGGCTGCCGCATTGAGAAAAGTGCCTTTTTCGAGAGCAACATCATTTTGTAAAATCTGAGAACCTAAGGGTCTGACATTGGTTTCGGGTTGTACTTTTTCCTGAAGTTGCAATTGATTATCAGTTACCGTTACTTTTTCAATTTGAATGACCGCTTGCGCCGAATCGGGGACAGCAGCTCCGGTAAATATTTTTAGTGCTTGACCGGGTTGCAATGTTTCCGTAAAAAAATCACCGGCTTTAATTTCTCCAATGATGGTGTAGGACAACGATTCGTGTAGCGAAAGCGCAAAACCATCCATATTCGATTGCCGAAAAGGAGGCATGTCGATAGGAGAAAACAAGTTTGCTGCCAAGACATAATTGCGAGCTTGGCCTAACGCAACTTCCTTTTCTTTTAAAGAAAAAGTAAGGTTGTTCAAAATTGAAAAAGCTTCGTTTACAGCAATCATGCTACTTGGTTTTTGATTTTTATCAGTTGGGCTGCCACACTAATGGCAATTTCCTGTGTGGTTTCGCTTTTAATGTCGATGCCAATTGGCGCGTATACTTTGGCAATTTCTGCTTTATCAAATCCGTCTGTTTCCAAATTTTTAAACAGGGTTTCAATTTTTGCGGTACTACCTAACATTCCAATATACTTGAATTTTTTACCAAGCAAACGTCGGATAATAATATCATCGGTTCGATAACCAAACGACATGATAATCACATAAATGTTATCGCCTTCGGGAATGTGATTTTCTATGTTTTCAAAGGCAATCACTTCTTTGGATTGCGCAAAATTATTGGATAGCATCGTGTTTAGATTTTCCCGATGGTCAAGCTGATGAATCTCAAAATCCAGTTTGGATAAGACTTCACTTAGTGCCAAACCAACATGGCCTCCGCCAATGATATAGACTTTTTGAACTAATGAATTGGTTTCCGAATACAGCCATTCGCTGGTTGCTGGTGCTGTAGTTTTGATACCGTGATTGGAATAATGAATCGTCACCATTTCATCGGAGAGGATTTCTTCTGTTAAAGGAAAATAATTCGAATCGATATCATAAAAAGCAATCGTTTGCTGTCCTGAACAAATCATTCCCGATTGGTCTTTGGGGGCAGATTTATCATGAATTTGGTGTTTGATAAAAGGTTCGAAATGGGGTTTTTCTAAAAGACTTTCGGCAAATTCCACCAACTTGTGTTCCATAATGCCACCACCGATGGTGCCGTACATTTGTTTTTTGGAAACCAACATTTTAAAACCTTTTCTCCCAGGACTGCTGCCTTCATTGGCAATAACCACCAAGAGTAGCAACCGCTTTTCTTCTTGCAGGACTTGTTGTACTTTTTTGTAGAAATCTAAGACCATATTTTAGGAACTATTTTCTGATTTGGGAGGGATATAAATCCGTGTTGTCGAAATTTTTAATTATCAGGTTTAACAAACTGCAATTCCGTGTTCTGCGAGATAAACTCTATGGCAGTTATTATTTTTTTTTGGTTAGTTAAAGTCAAAATTTTTTCTTTATAAGTATATTCTTCATCCCAAAAATAAATATTAAAACTTTTGACTGAAGCATTTAAATCTGGTTCCCACTTATTATACGCTCTAAAATCATTTGTATAATTATAATTAGTCGAAAGAATACCTGTTGGTATAGCTACATAATGAAATTTTGAAATTGAAATTTGCTTTTTCGAAATCACTGAACCAAAAAGAAATGTAGCCACAAAAAAAGAATGATTTTCAATATAAAATCCTTTTTTTAGAAACATTATAAGAACTAAAATCGAGCTTAAAAAAAGTAATGAGAATTTGATATTTAAGTATTCTTCAAAACTAAGTGAATAGAACATTGCAAGCATTGTCATTACACAACAAAAAGTCAAAATAATTAAATTCTGAAATTGCATGAAATCTAATTTTCGTTCTAAGATACTTTTCATTTGATTAAGATTCCTTATACAAATCCATTAAAACTTTTTTTGCTTAGTCTTAAAATTAATACGGATAAACCAAACTGTTTATGCGGATAAACGGATTGATTCATGCGTATAAACTAAAACGTTTATGCGGATGAATTTTAAGACGGATTATAAATCCGCGCTATCGGGTTTGATCAATAAATTTGTTTCATTTACAAATTTTATAAAATTCACATTTGACTTTTCATTTAAAGTTAAAACTTTTAATTCTCCAGAATAGTGAATGTAAAATATATAATCTTCATTTTCATTCATAAAATTATAGTCGAAAAATCCTCCATCGCATTTAGTTATTACATAAAAATTTTGAAGGAACTTTTCAAATTCTTTACTTTCAACTTTTACACCACCATTAAATTTTTTTTCTATTTTATGACTTTTGAAATATTCAATGGCCTTTATTAATGGTTTAAAATCCTTCCTAGATTCTGTAAATTTAGATATCCAAGGTTTGTTCATCTCACTCAAAAAAATTAATTTATTGATGTTTAATTTTCTAATAAGTAAAACAATTTCTTTAATTAAATTTTCTTCTGATTTTAACCAATACAATGAATGAATTTTTGGATGATAACAGTTTTTTTCATCTGATACTTTTTCGAATTCAGAAAGTGGAAAATTTCTATATTTAATCAAGCAAATGTCTCTCGAAATTTTTTCTATCATCATTTTTTTGAGTTTCCTTCTTAACAACCAAATCTCCACCGTTAATTACTTCCTATACAAATCCATCAAAACCTTTTCCGGAGTATACGGCGCATTGACAGCCAAATCCGCAGTTGGATTGAAAGCTTTCACGGCATTTCGAATCGCAAAGTAAGCACCAATGCCATACATCAACGGCGGTTCGCCCACAGCTTTCGATTTTTTGATGGCAAGTTCGTGGCCTTCGGTTTCCAAATGGGTAATGTTGATTTGTTTTGGCACCGAATAAATATCGGGAACTTTATAAGTAGAAAGCGCATTCGAAACCAAACGTCCTTGATCGTTATAAATGATTTCTTCCAAAGTCATCCAACCAATTCCCTGCACCAATCCGCCTTCAATTTGTCCGTTGTCGATATCGTGATTCATGCTTTTTCCAAAATCGTGAACAATATTGATGCTGTCAAATTCATAGGTTCCTTTCAAACAATCCACCGTAACTTCATGAATGGAAGTGCCGTAAACGTGGTACGCAAACGGATGTCCTTTTTCTTTGGTTTTATCGTAATGAATTGTTGGCGTGGCGTAATGTGAATTCTCCGAAAGTGCCACACGCTGTGTAAACGCTTTCATGATTAAAGCCGCCCAAGTCAATTCGGTTTTGGTTTCATTGGCATAAACCATCTCGTCTTTGATTTCGATAATTTGGTCTGTATATTCTTTTTGAGCAACTGCTTTTAATCTTTCTAACAAGGCAGTACATGCCATTTGCAAAGCTTTCCCATTAAGGTCAGCGCCAGCGCTGGCAGCCGTTGGAGATGTATTTGCAACACGGAGTGTATTCGTAGATTCTAAACGAACTTTGTTTGCATTAATTCCAAAAGTTTCGGTTACAATTTGTAGCATTTTCGTATTCAAACCTTGTCCCATTTCAACACCACCTGTACTTACCACAACACTTGAATCGTGGTAAATGTGAACCAACGCACGTGCGTGATTCATCATCGTATTGGTAAATGAAATCCCGAAACAAATCGGCTGAATGGCCAATCCTTTTTTGAAACGGGTATTGGTTTTATTGAAGGCTTCCACTCGGGCTTTTTGTCCTTCGTAATCGTAATTTTTTATCGCAGTTTCCCAAGTATTCGTTGCTTCTACTTGTTGCAGAATTTGTCCGTATGACAATTCGCTTCCATCAACAACTAAGTTGGCTCTTTGAATTACGGCTGGAGAAATTCCTAAACTTTCAGCAGCTTTTACAATCGCGGCTTCGATAACAAATTTTCCTTGAGGTCCACCAAATCCACGGAATGCGGTATTTGGAGGTAAATTGGTTTTACAACTGTAGGCTTTCGCAATCACATTCGGAACAAAATACGCATTCGTCGAATGGAACAACGTTCTTTCCATAACCGCTGGCGATAAATCGGCGGCGGCTCCGGCATTTTGATAATGTGTTACTTCGTAAGCAATAATCTTCAACTCTTTGGTTAAACCAATTTTAAAATCAGCTGAATAGGGATGTCTTTTTCCCGTCATGCGCATGTCATCCATACGATGCATCGACATTTTCACGGGTTTGTGTAAATGCTGGCAAGCCAAAGCGACCATAACTGCCCAAGGCGTTGCCTGATCTTCTTTTCCACCAAAACCGCCACCTAAACGAACGGTATCGATTTCGATTTTGTGCATCGGAATTCCCAATACCTGCGCCACCATTCGCTGAACCGCTGTTGGGCCCTGTGTTGATGATGATATGATGATGCTTCCGTCCTCTTTTGGTCGGGCGTAAGCGCCTTGCGTTTCTATGTATAAATGTTCCTGCCCGTTGACGTCGCTTCTGCCTTCAAAAACGTACTCACATTGTGACCAAGCTTGTGAAGTGTCACCCAATTTGAATTGTCTTGGTGGCATAATCAATTTGTCTTGTGCTTGCGCGACTCTTGGGTCAACAATCACAGGAAGTTCTTCGTATTCGACTTTGATTAATTTGGCAGCCATTCGGCAATCGTGTTCCGATTTTCCAATAATTAAAGCGATAACCTGTCCACGAAAATGTACTTCGCCTTCAGCAAATAAAGGTTCGTCTGGAAAGATGCCGCCGATTTGATTTTGTCCAGGAATATGTTCTGCCGTAAGAATCGTTACAATTCCGTGACTGTTGAGCGCCGTTTTTAAATCAATGCTTTTTATTTTGGCATGCGCCACAGTCGAATCAAAAGGCAAGGCATACAAAGTGCCGTTCACTTCCTGAATGTCATCCAGATAAATGGATTTCCCGCTTACGTGATTATGTGAATCGATGTTTTTCATATCAGCTCCTCCATTTTAATGGTTTCAGGAAAAAGTGCGATGAAATGTCCGAAGAACAACTGGCGTCCTAATAATCTTTTGTAGGCTTCCGTTCCACGAGCATCACTGATTGGTGACAATTCCGTTTGCAGAATTCGCTCAGCTTCTTTGATAATGGAAACAGTCATTTCTTTGTTTGCCAAAAACTCGCTGGTTTTCGCCAAATATTTTGGAATTGGTCCAACGCCACCTATGGAAGCATGTGCTTCGGTGATAGTGTTTCCGTTGGTTCCAATAGAAATTGCTGTGTTGACACTCGCAATGTCTAAGTATTGTCGTTTGCAGACTTTTTCGAAATTGAATTGCGTTCCGTTGGTTGGTAATTCAAAAGCGATTTCGGTGATGATTTCGTCTGCTTTTTTATCAAAGGTTTTGTAGCCTGTGTAGAAATCTTTCAGCATCAATTTTCGAGAAACCTTCTCTTTGTTTGTCAATGTCAATTCAGCTTTCATTGCCAAAAGAATAATCGTAAAATCCCCGATTGGCGAACCGTTGGCTATGTTTCCGGCTATGGTTGCGATGTTTCTAATTGGTGTTGATGAAAGTAATTTTAGATGCTGATACCAATTTGGGATTGTTTCTAATAGTCGTTCATTCTCCATCAAATCGGTAACCGTAGCTGCTGATTTTAAAATACACACATTTCCATCGAAAGTAATTCCGTTGAGTTCGTTTCTGTCAAACAAATAATCCAAATCGTATTCGTGTAATTCGTCATGTTTTTGGACATACAAATCGGTTCCACCACCAATTGGAATCATACCGTTTGTATTGTATGCTTCGGTTTTGATTGCTTTTACTCTTGCTTCAATATCTAAAAAATAATTCGGTACAAACTCATTAGCAACGAGCCATGGAATTGAATTGTTTTGGTCTTTGGATTGCAGTTTTTCAGCCAATATTGCTGAAGCACGTTCAATGGTTTTATATCCGGTACAACGACAAATATTTCCGTCGATAGCGCTAATCGCACTTTCTAAAGTTGGTTTATCGCAAGTCAAAGCAAAACCACACATCGAGTTTACAAAACCTGGCGTGCAGAAACCACATTGCGTTCCCGAACAATCCACCATCGCTTGTTGCGCTTGGTTTAATTTGTCTGGCAAGTTCAAACCTTCCACGGTAACAACATGTTTCCCGTGAATATTTGGCAATGGCGTCAAACAAGAAGTCGCACTCATATATTCGAGTTTTCCGTCTTTCATGGAACCAATTAAAACGGTGCAGGCACCGCAATCGCCTTCGCGGCAACCAATTTTTGTTCCGCGTAAGTTTTCGTCATAACGAACAAAATCCAGCAAAGTGGTACTTGCTGGCTTGTTGGTTTTGATGAGTTGGTTATTTAATATAAATTGAATCATACAGATTTAGAAATCTAATATTCTATTTTAGCAATGCTTTTTGACCAAAGTTTGAAAGCTTCCAAAGCTTCTTCATTCATCATTTGAATGGTTTCTAATTTTCGGGTTTGATAGGGCAATTCTAATTCTTCGTAGATGAATTGGTCATCGAAGTTGATATCTGCAGCATCTTTTTTGGTATTGGCAAAATACATTCTGTCGGGTCTTGCCCAATAGATGGCTCCCAAACACATCGGACATGGTTCGCAACTTGTATAAATCTCGCAACCGTCCAATTGGAAACTTCCCAATTCTTTGCAGGCATTTCTAATGGCAACCACTTCGGCATGCGCTGTTGGGTCATTTGTAGAAGTAACTCCGTTGGCTCCACGAGCGATAATTTTTCCATCTTTTACAATTACGGCACCAAAAGGGCCGCCTTTTCCACTCGTAACATTTTCAATTGACAGGCGAATGGCTTCCTGCATAAACTCATTTTTATTTGTAGTCGCACACATGTGATAATATTTTTGGTAAATATATGAAATTAGTGCCTTTTGAGGCTAGGCTTGCCTATTGTTTGTTGGTTTCAAAAATAGTTTAAAACTATTTGATTTTAGTGTGGTTTTCTCTTAGGCTTTAAAAAAACAGACCGCAAATTACACAAATTTTCACAAATTATTCTGTTTGGATTGGTGTTTAAAGTTATATAATGACTTTGATTTTAGTGTGTTAAATTAAAATCATCAACTGTAAAATAGGGTTTATTTCTTCTGAACTGCTTTTTGCAAATCCTTTAAATCACCTGATTTTAAATTGTAGGATTGCGAAGTAAATGCCGAATACGTCATTTCGCCAGTGGCAGAATTGACAACATTAACGTATTTATCGTTGCCGCTTTTAATGTAAATCAAATAATAAAAAGGTGATTTTTCGTTTAAGATTTTTGCATTTAAATCGGAAAGTGAAGTCAATTTGTAGCTCAATTTATAGTCTGCAAAAAGTTCTTTTTCTTCCATTTTTTGTGTTTCATCACCAGTAGATTTATTGAATTTTGTCAACACATAATCGGGAACAAACAAGGTTTGAGCATTTAATTTTTGTACTTCTTGTTTGTTGATAATTTCGCTATTCAAAGCGTGTTCCTGACCTTTATCTAAAAAGGAAATTAGCGTTTGAATATAATTGGTTATAATTCCGGCGCCCCAGTTTTTGATATGTCCTTTCGCATCAAAATCCATTTTGTAAAGCATGCTTGGACTTGATGAAGCGAAATTATCTGTGAACAATTCCAATCGGGCAATTTGAATTTTATCGTTTAAATTAAAGTGTTTTCTTTTGGCTGGATTATAAACAAAATTCCCGTTGGTAGTCCAAAGTTCCAGAAACACATTTGTTTTGGAATTATCGGCACTATTGCCAGCAACGGATTCAATTCCGCTTGAAGAAGCGCCAATAGTTAAGAAGGAATTATTGGGTGAAATGTTCTTTTCTATATCTGTGTATTTAACACATTCCACTTTTGAAAAAGTCCAGTTTTTTATGAATACGTCAACATATTCTTTGTCCTTCACGGAGTTGGGATCTTTCATTGCCACAAATAAAGTTCCCGTTTTTATTTTAGCAATTTCAGCAACATTGGAAATGGAAATTTGGCTATAAGCTATGTTGAATATATTTGTCAAACCTAGAAAAACGACTAACAAAAAGAGGTGTTTTATTTTCATATTTTGAATTTTAGTGCATTCTAATGAAATACTCTATCAAACTTAAATAAAAAAAATGAAGAAGTAGCGTTTGCTTTAAAAAAGTCCGTTTAACGGATTGTTTTTTATTCCAATTTTAGCGGGGTCAAAGTTCATTTTGTTTTGCAACAACGAAGCGTATACCGAGCGGAAATCTACTTCGTATTTCAAATCGCCGTTGTCTAAATCGGAGAGGTTGGGATTGTTACCCATTATTTTCCCTTTGTTGTTGCCGCCAATTACGAACATAGGTGCTGCGGTTCCGTGGTCTGTTCCTTTTCCATTGTCCTTAACACGTCTTCCAAATTCCGAGAAGACAACTATGGTCACATTTTGTAAAAGTTGGGCTTTTTTTAAATCGGTATAAAAGGTAAAAAGCGCATCGTTTAATTCGGTGAAAATGCGTTGCTGAATAGCCAATTGATTGTCGTGTGTGTCGAATCCACCTAAAGAAGTATAGTATACTTTGGAGTTTAAATTCCCTTTAATTAATCGGGAAATCCATTCCAGATTTTTGGATAATCCTGTTTTTGGATAGGCAATTTCGGCGGTTGATTTTGCCAATGCTTTTTGAATTTCTTCTGAACCTTCTGAAACCGAATTGGCTATTTTGCGTACAAAATCCAGTTGTGGATTGTCGGATAGTTTTACGGTATCATCGCTATCCGTTCTCATTTTAAAACGACTTGGGTCTTTTACCGTTATCGAATTAGGTTCGTTTCCTTTTAAGGACAAATTATCAATGCTGTCAAAGTTAACGCCAGCAGTGGGTTGGTGCTCTTTGCATTGTAAATCTAAATAACGACCAAGCCAACCTTCATTCAAATATTGATTGGAACTTGAAGCCGTTTGCCAAATTTCCTGACTGCGAAAATGGGAACGATTGGGTTCAGGATAACCTACGTTTTGGATTACGGTCAAGTCGCCATTTTGTTGCATGGTTGCAAAACTTTTTAACGCTGGATGGAAAGCCATGCCTTTGTTCTTGCTAATTACCTCGTCTTTGGATAAGGCAATTTTTGGACGTAAATCATAGTACAGTGCATCTTCAAAAGGAATAAACGTATTCAGCCCATCATTACCACCATTGAGTTGAATAAAAACCAAACATTGTTCTCCAATAACCAAACTCTTTTGTGCACCAAATGCGTGGAGAAAATCGGGGAGTAGTAAGGTACCGCCTGTGAATGTTCCTGTTAGGGTTAGAAAGTTACGTCTGTTCATAATTGAAGTATTAAATCAATTGATATTCTGGTGTTTTCACGATGGCGTTGAATAATCTGAGGACGGCATTGTTGGCGCCTTCGCTATTGGGATTGAAATCATATTTGAGTAGGGTTTCAAAATCCTTTTGCAGATTTTCGTCCGTTTGAAATAGTAATCTGTCAGTAAGTTCCGCGATGATTTTCTTGTTGTTTCCTTTTTTGTCCCATTGTAAAGAGATATTTACCAACGCGTTTCGGGTTTCGTTCATCATCTCGTTGTCGGTATTCATTTGCCGACGAGTGAGGTTTTTACCATTGCAAAGCAAATCGGCAGCATTGTTACGTTGTAAATACACTTGGGAAGAAAGCCATTCTTTACCGCCATTCCAACCTTTTACATTGGGTTGATTGAGTAAATCCATGCCTTGCTGTTTGAGATAAAAAACCAATAATTTGCTGTTCATTTTTTCAATATTCAGCTCATTGGTTAATTGCAATATATAAACTAATGGGTCTTTTATTTTGCTTCCCGCATTTTTTTTGGCGAATTCTTCGGTGAAAATTTTTGTCAATAAAGGTTTCATCTCGAAATTTACTTTGCGGAAATAATCGCCATAATACTGCACCAATTCCTCGGAAGGATTGTCATATATAAACCATTTTAAAATTTTTCTAGTAAGCAAATAAGGAATGGCTTTTTGTTCGAAAATGATGTCAATCATTTCATCAATTTTAAAATTGCCAGTTTTGCCCAAATAGGTAATGGAGTCGTTATCCTCAATGAATCTTCGGTATTGCGCTTGGTCTTCGCCAAGGTTTAATCCAGCCAAACCTTTCGCGCCGTTTTTTATATCGTCTTCGGTGTAATTGCCAATACCAAGCGTAAACAATTCTAGTAATTCACGGCTGAGGTTTTCGTTGATTTTGTCTTTTTTATTATCAACATTATCTAGATAACGAACCATGGCATTGGATTTAACAATTTTCTTGGCTAATGATTTAAAGTTGCCAAAAGCGTCTTCTCGTAGGATTTGATTGTGTTGGTAAATCCAATAATTCACTTTTACTTTTTGGAACGTGCACACAAAATGATTGTGCCAAAAGCAAACCATTTTTTCTCTTAGTGGGAATTCGTCAGTAATCATTTTGTCAATCCACCACGCTTTCATTTCTTGAGAAACTTTGGCTTCTTTGATTACTAATTCTTTAAGAGTATCAGGATTTGAGCTTTTAAGTTCTTTGCGTTTGGCTCTGAATTCTTCAATGGATTTCGGACTGTTGTTTAGTAACTCTGGGATTTTGGTATCAAACGGCGCAACGTAAGATTGCTCCAAGAATTTGGGCAACCCTAGTTTTTCTATTGCTTTTGATTGTTTCCCAGAAAATCCTAATCTTAAGGACCAAAGTGTGTTGCTGTTCATAACCGAATTGTTATCACTTATAGACTTTGTGAAAAAGGAAAGGTTTAATACACGTTATTTATTTCTGATGTAAATGTGTTTGATGTTTCCTTTGCCGGTTTCACGTTCGTCAATTTCAATGCTGCTCATGCTTCTGATTAAGGGCAGAAGTTTTGGAAAACCATAATTTCTAGGATCAAAATCTGGTTTTTTCTTGAGCATTAAATTTCCTAATTCCCCCAAAAATGTCCACCCATTTTCGTCAGCTAAGTCATTGATACTATCCGAGAATAGTTTGATGATACGCGGATTCATTTGGCTTAACGGTTCGTTTTTAGTTACCGCAGTCGTAGCTTTCTTAGATACTTTCTTAGTGCTATTGTCTTCTTGATTAACAATATGAGGTTTTAAAATTTCGATGTAAATGAATTTATCACAAGCCGTAATAAAGGCGTTTAAGGTTTTCTTTTCGCCAATTCCAATGACTTTCATTCCGGCTTCGCGCAGTCGTGTAGCCAATCTTGTGAAATCGCTATCACTGGATACGATACAAAATCCATCAACGTTTCCAGTATACAAAATATCCATGGCGTCAATAATCAAGGCGCTATCGGAAGAGTTTTTTCCTGAGGAATAACTGTATTGTTGGATGGGTGTAATGGCATTTTCTAGGAGGACATTTTTCCAACCTGAAACGGTTGGTTTTGTCCAATCGGCATAAATTCTTTTGAAAGTGGGGATGCCATATTTGGCTATTTCTTCAAACATTTCTTTAACGTTTGAATAGGGTACATTGTCTGCATCAATTAATACTGCAAACTTGAGTTCTTTTTTGGTTTCCATAATTCTATAATAGCAACTGAAATTTTTTGTTGCTAATCAAAGGTACGGTTTATTTATTTGTAGCTGTTTTTCGGTTTGCCACTTTGTGCTGAAAACCAAATAATGCATAGCCTATAGGTGCAAAAGGAGTAAAAAAAGCAATTATAGAAGTTAGCGTATATACACCCAATGAAAAAATGGATTCTCTTTTGATTTTGACTATTTCTTGTGAAACATCATCGCTGGTAAGTCCGTTAGTTGGATTCAGAGAATAACTGTATATTTTGTAGTTGAGAAATGTGGCTATAGCATAATTCATATTATAGATTAATAACGGAAAAGGTGCCGGTTGATTTTCAAAAACAAAAGCAGTTGAAAACGGTAGAAATGCTATAGAAAGCAAAAGACTTAAATTGAGTCGTACAAATTTAGCATCGCATTTGACCAAATGTTTCATTAGGTCGTGGTGGCGATACCAAAATAAACCAATTAGATAAAAACTCAATACCGTTCCCATTATTATCGGACTCAGTCTTAAAAAAGCATTAAGTCCATCCCAAAAAGAACTTCCATGTTCTAAATGGGGTGGTTTTATTTCAATAATCATCAAGGTAATCGCAATGGCAAAAACGGCATCACTGAAGAGGAGTATTCGTTCTAATTGAAATTTCATGAGAGTTAATTTTTAATGAGTTTGTAAGTAGTTTTTTCTCGTTCTGTTTTGAGGATTACAAAATAGAATCCGTTTTGGAGTGTGCTGATATCTATGGTTTTTTGGCTTTCCATTCTGTCGGCGAGTATTATTTTTCCATTGATATCAGTTATTTCATAGGTTGTATAGGTATTGCTCTGAATAGTAAAATAGTCAGTTGCTGGGTTTGGATATAGAATGGTTTTGTTTAGATTTTCTGGATTGTTTTCGATGCTTAATGTGGAAGAGTTGTAAAGAATAATAAGTCCGTTATTGTAATCAGCTATGGCGATGTCTTTTTTATTGTCATTATTTATATCTCCAATAGCTAATCCCTGGTTATTATAATGACTTGCATAAGGGATTTCATAAAGAGTGTAAGTATTGAAAAGGTTATTGTTCTGTTCAAAGATGCTTGCTTTTACCCATCCGCCGTGTACAGCTATGATTTCGTTTTTGGTATCGTTATTTAAATCGGCTATTTTGATGGGTTCTGGAATATCATAGGCAGAGAGGTCTACTGGCGCATCGAAAGTAACACTGTTTGCATTTTGATAGAGAATGGAAACTTTAGCATTGGGTGAATTTCCGCCTGATGTTATAGCTAAATCAGTTTTACCGTCGTTGTTTAAATCTCCCGCTGAGAAACTACTAAAAAAACTTGGAATGTTTAGGCTAATAGTATTGTAGGCATCGAAGGAATCTGAACTGGTTTGGTAATAGGTATAGATGGCATTTGGGTTACTACTTGAGAAGATTAAATCATTTTTACCATCGTTATTGATGTCTTTAATGTCGATGTCTTTGAATGCTGGAATGTAAGGTTTTGGAAAAGAAACTCCTGTGAAATTTCCAGGTGTATTTTGAAAATAGACTTTGACAGCTGCTTCGTTATTGGTTGTTCCAATGGCAAAATCGGTAATGTTGTCGTTATTTAAATCGGCTGTTTTTAATGAGATGATACTTGCTCCAGTTTCTATTACTGTTATTGGATTAAATGTTCCGCTATTGTTTTGAAAAAAAATACCAATTTGCGTTCCGATACCTACTATAATATCAATTTTTCCATCCTGATTTAAATCAGCGGTATCCAAGGTCGAAATTTCAGGAAATGCACTGCCATAGGAATAAGCCACAGGCGTATTGAGAGTACCTGTTGCATTTTGGATGTATACTAAAACTTTGTAATTATTATTGCTTGTTCCATAAGAACCCATTCCTAAAGCTACATCTTTTCTGCCATCGTTGTTCAGGTCATTAATGGATATAACTTTTGGCCAGGAGCCTGTTGGATAAGCTACGTAAGGTGAAAATTGTATCTGCGCCTTACTTAAAAAAGGAATGAGTGCCGTAAATAAAATAAGGAATCGGGTAATTTTAGACATAAATTTTTATTTTTTTTAAATTTATTTTTCTTCTTCGATATCAATCAAATCGCTCAAATGCAGACGCAATGCTGTTACTGAAATACTAATTTCCCAAAATGAAATGCCAAGTGAAGCCAATAAGCATAATAAACTTGCCGCAAAAAGGTAAATTCCCATTGTTTGTTGTTCCAGAAACAAACAAAACATTGCAAACACGGATAGAAACAAACACAAAACTCCAAAAAGTTGCATATAGCGAATGAGAGAAAGACGCAAATTGAGGTTTTTAATCTGCAGCAAAATGCTTTTGGTATGTTGCTCGTCGTAATGTTTTTTCAGACTGCGTACAATTTGAGCAATCGTTAGAAATCGATTAGTATAAGCTAACAATATCAACGATGTTGCTGAGAAAAGAAGGGCAGGGGTTTCTATGTGGAGTGTCATTGGATTTGAAATTTGATATACGAGGTACGAAGTTCGTGAAATAAGTTCAATAAAAAAACCTGCAAGTTTAACTTACAGGTCTTTCTTCTTTTCTCTTGTTTCTTTCTTCTTATTTAATCAACTCAAAACTTCTCTTTACAAAAGCTGTAAGTTCTTCCCCTTTCAATAATCCTTGAGATATTTTGGCCAAGTCTAACGCTTGTTTTACCAAACTTTCTTGTGCCGATTTATCTTCAGTATTTAGAATGGTCGTAGCCAATTCGGAATTGGTATTTACTGTAACGTTATACATTTCCGGGAAATTCCCCATACCAAACATTCCGCCACCGCCCGATTGGCTCATTTCTTTCATACGTCGCATGAATTCTGGTTGCGTGATGATAAATGGCGCCACATTACTATCCATTGGTTCCAATTGAACAGAATAGGTTGCTTTGGGTACGATTTCTTCCAAAACGGTTTTTAGTTTTGCCGATTCATCTTCCGAAAGTTTAGAAATTTGCGTGTCTTCTTTTTGGATTAACTTGTCAATGTGATCGGAGTCCACACGAGTGAAAGTTACATTCTCATTATCGCTTTCCAGTTTTTGAATTAAATGCGATACAATAGGAGAATCCAACAATAAAACTTGATAGCCTTTTTCTTTTGCAATTTCAATATAACTGTGTTGTGTTTCTTTATTGGAAGCGTACAAAACAACTAGTTTTCCATTTTTGTCTGTTTGGTTTTCTTGAATAGCTTCTTTCAATTCGTCTAGCAAGAAATACTTGTCATCAACGGTTGGATACAAGGTAAAGGCGCCTGCTTTTTCATAGAATTTTGGTTCAGAAAGCATTCCGTATTCCAAAACGATTTTAATATCGTTCCATTTTTTCTCAAAATCTTCACGGTTTTCGGTAAACAATGTTTTGAGTTTATCGGCAACTTTTCGAGTGATATAATTTGAAATTTTCTTCACATTACTATCCGATTGTAAACCAGAACGCGAAACATTCAATGGAATATCTGGTGAATCAATAACCCCTTTCAACATGCCTAAAAACTCAGGTACGATGCCATCAACATTATCGGTTACATACACCTGATTTTGGTACAATTGAATTTTATCTTTCTGTAATTGTAAATCTGCCGACATTTTTGGGAAGTATAAAATCCCTGTTAAGTTAAATGGATAATCCACATTTAAATGAATGTGAAACAACGGATCTTCAAATTGCATTGGATACAATTCTCTGTAAAATTCCTTGTAATCTTCGTCCACCAAATCGGTTGGAAGTTTTGTCCAAGCCGGATTTGGATTATTGATAATATTATTTACTTCAACTTCTTCTGCAACGAAGTCTTCTGGAGCATCTTCTGGAGTTGGTAGTGTTTCTTTTCGGGTACCAAATTTAATAGGCACTGGCATGAACTTATTGTACTTAGTCAATAATTCACGAATTTTGAAATCTTCCAAAAATTCTAATGAATCGTCAGCAATATGCAAAATGATTTCAGTTCCTCTATCGGTTTTATCACTTGGAACTAAAGTAAATTCGGGACTTCCATCGCAAGTCCAATGTGCTGCTGGTTCGTCTTTGAAAGATTTTGTGATAATTTCCACTTTGGAAGCTACCATAAAAGCAGAATAAAAACCAAGACCAAAATGGCCAATGATTCCAGAATCTTTGGCAGAGTCTTTATATTTTTCTAGAAATTCTTCGGCTCCAGAAAAAGCAATTTGATTGATGTATTTTTCAACTTCTTCGGCTGTCATTCCGACACCTTGATCGATGATGTGTAATTTTTTGCCTTCTTTATCAATTTTAACTTCGATAATTGGATTGTCATATTCCACTTTGGCTTCACCAATACTGGTCAAATGTTTTAGTTTTAGTGTGGCGTCTGTAGCATTTGAAACAATTTCTCGCAAGAAAATTTCGTGATCACTATATAAAAACTTCTTGATAAGCGGGAAAATGTTTTCTACTGAAACATTAATTTTTCCTGTTGTCATATTCTTTTAATTTTTGGTTAAACATTGTGGAAATCTACTTGTCAAAAGAGATACCAATTGTAATACTTCTGACAAATTGACGTAGAATTAATTCTATAAGAATTTAGCATTATTTTGTAAATGTTAAAGAAACAGGAATCGTATATTTGCAACACAATCTGTAACACTATTATTTATGAAAAAAATTATTATGATAAGCTTTATGTCACTTTTGATGTTTGCTTGTAAATCAAAAAATTCGGCAACGAGTACAAAATTAGACACTTCGTCGGAAGTTGCCATAAAAGGGAATTGGACAATAACTGCTGTGAATTATCCAGGTTCCGATGTCATCAAAGTGAACTCTTTCGATTTGGCAGATTCAAAATGTTTTATTGGAAGTACTTGGAAATTTGTATCCAATAACAACAAAGGGCAATTCGCTTTGAATAGTTCAAAATGTACGGCTTATTCTACGCCAATTACTTGGTTTATCAATAAAGAAGGTCAGTTTGTAATGAAAATTTTGGACGAAGCTAAAGCTAAAACTGTGAAGGCAGGATATGTTTTGACTGTTGCCAATCAAACAGAAAGTTCTTTTCAGTTGATTGACAAAATTAACGTTGCAGGAACTATGAAAGAAGTAGTATATCAATTTACAAGAAATTAAAAAATAACAAACATGAAAAAAATTAGCATAGTAATATTAGTTAGCCTTTTGGCATTAGGAAATGTATTCACGAGTTGTGAAGCGGTTAAAAACACTAACAAAACGCAACGTGGCGCAGCCATTGGCGCGGTTGGAGGAGCTGTACTTGGTGGAATATTAGGAAACAATATAGGTAAAGGTGGAAATGGTGCTTTAGGTGCTGTTCTTGGAGGTGTAATTGGAGGTGTTGCTGGTGGTGTAATTGGTAACAAAATGGACAAGCAAGCCCGTGAAATTGAAACGGCTTTGCCAGGTGCACAAGTTGAAAGAGTAGGAGAAGGGATTCGATTGGTTTTAGGAGAAAATGCGGTGCGTTTTGATACAAGTAAATCAACGTTGACTGCTGCTGCAAAAGCTAATTTGGATAAATTAGTTCCTGTTTTCAATCAATATCCAGATACCGATATCCAAATTTATGGTTATACTGATAGTACAGGTTCAGCGGATTATAATTTGAATTTGTCAAATCAAAGAGCAGCTTCTGTAAAAGCATACTTGTCTGGTAAAGGATTGTCTGCTTCAAGATTCGTAACTACTGGATTAGGAATTGCAGATCCAATTGCAACCAATGACACACCAGAAGGAAGAAGCCAAAATCGTAGAGTTGAATTTGCGATTACCGCCAATGATAAAATGGTACAAGATGCTCAAAAACAAGCTGGAAAATAATACTTTGTATTAAGTAAAAAAAGCGTTCAAATTTTTGAGCGCTTTTTTTATAGAATGATTTTTCTAGTTCTATTTTAAATATTTTCCTGGCTTTATTCCAAAGTGGTTGGTTTTCCAATAGCTACCGATTTAGCTTCTTTGGTTTCATGATCTTTAGGTGCTGGTTCAAATCGAGCATCTGCATTTCTAGAAATACGACCATTTGGTAATACTTCGTCAGCTCTATTTCCAACAATATGATATTGAAATTTAGCATTGCTTTGTCCGGATGCCAGTTCTTTAACATCAAACGAACTTCCTGTTTTGTTGGTTACAAAAACGCCATTGCAATTGTCTTCCAATTGAATATATACTCTTAACGGGTGTTTGTAGTTAACTGTAATGTTTTTTGCAATTATTGGATCAATTTCAATATGTGCATTTCCATTAAGCAATTGACCTTGTCCATAATCTTCAAAATAAATTTCTGGAGCCTCAGTGCAATGCAACACCACTTTTTCATCATCCAGACCTTTAGCAATTGTTGATACTGTTCCAGCTCCTATAATTTTATATTGTGTAAATCCACTCCAATAATTAACTCTAGTTATATTGCCAAATTGATTACTATAAATTGCCTCTCCAATACCAGCAGTTGTAGAATAGCCATAAATTCCAGTTCCAAGTCCTGTAAATGCGCCACCACTTCCACTAGTCAAATAATTTGCAATTGAATTAGTTCCAGAAGAAATTAACCCAGTTCCTGATGTATTAAGGTTTCTAGAAAACATACCGAATCCGGCAGACTGTGACGTTACTCCATAGATACCTGTGCCTCCTCCAGCTCCACTTCCCACAAGGTTATAGCCAGTAATTGCAAAACCATTGGCATTATAGTTTTCACCATAAACACCAAAACTATTACTTTGGTTTGTATATCCCGCAACACCATGTCCATTAGAACCCGAGCCAGACGCTGCGCTATTTGTTCCTAAAATTGAAGAACTTGTAGCATTGGTTGTAACTGAATTTATAGTTCGTGTTGCCGAAGTAACATCTAAAGGATAGGTATTTGTATTTTTCCCAATAGAAACATTTCCACTATGAAACATAGAATCCGTGATAGCATCGGGCGCAAGTACTGTTCCTACTTCATACCAATCATGGTCTTGAATAAAGGAAGGGTTTTGCCAAGAAACAATTCCAGTTCCATTGCTTACCATTATTTGATTATTAATTCCTCTTGAAGGAGGAAATGTATAAGTATTTGCTGTTGTAGTCCCAATTCCTACATTTCCTAAAAAATACCCAGCAAAATTGGTTGCGCCTACTTTTAATACTTCAGAATATACACCATAATGAGTTCCGCCACTACCAGAATTAATTAATGAATAAGTTCCATATTTAATTCCAATTCCCGATGCATTAATATAGTTTGATGTTCCAAAAATATTTGAGTTAGTAGTACTAGACATTTCATTGTTAGTTCCAAAATTCACATTAGTATTGCTTCCAAATACAGAGTTATAGGTTCCATAATTTGCGCCACTACCACTACCACTAATGATATTATGAACTCCGTATTTAATTCCGTTGCCTGTAGCACTTATTGCGTTAACTGTTCCAGTCATTATTCCATTTCCAGTTGTAGAAGTCATGTTGTTATATACTCCATATTTCACTCCATCACCACCAACACTAATATTGTTTCTTACGCCAAATTGGTCTAAACTTGAAACGCCACTCAAATCAGATAGAATTCCGTATTTTGTGTTTAATCCAGTATTATTCATAGTATTTCTTACTCCATATTGTATACCGGTCCCAACAGAATTTATGGTGTTATTGACTCCAGTTGAAACTCCAGTTCCTGAGCTATTAACGGAGTTGTCAACAGCAATTGCAGTTCCATTAAAGCTTAATGCACTATTAGATATTCCAGTAGAATTTCCGTTAAATGAATTTGTTGCAAAGTTACTAATACCGAAAAGTGAAGCACTATTAGGATTGGTTACAACGTTTGTAATACCAATATTTGATGATGTTCCTGTTGTAATTACTGAATTTGAAATTCCATTTAAAACGTCATTCGAACTACCCGTAATTGAGTTGTTAAGCCCATATTTAGTGATAGCGTTTGTCAAATTAAATACTGATGTAGCATTAATTGTTCTGTCTAAAGTTGTATTTTGTACCTCAAGAGGGAAATCGGTTGTGTTCTTCCCAATGGCAACATTTCCAGTGTGAAACATATCGTCAGTAATTGTATTTGGAGCTAATGTCGTACCTTCTTCATACCAATCGTGATCACCATTCGAAGATGATGAAATTCCAATCCAATCCAGTGTCGCAAAATCCCAATAGTAAAAACCAATTGCTTTTGGATTTCCACCAAATGTAGTTGGTGCGTTTAAATAAACTAGCATTCCTTGCTGGGCTATAGTTGGATTTGTTACAGAAAAGGTATTAATTTTAGGAATCAATATCCCATCAGTAATACTAGGTGTTGTTTGGCTACTCGAACGAATATCCAATTGTGCATCGGGTGATGTAGTAGCAATTCCAACTTGAGCAAAAATGCAATTGATGTTAAATAGTAGCAATACGAATATATAGTTGCTCTTTTTCATAATAATTTGGTGTTATTTTTTGTAGTCCGTTATAAAATTATACCATAAATTCTTATAATAATTGTGTTTTTTGAAATACTCGTTGAAACAAAAGCTAAAATCGTTTAAGTGCATTAATTTTAATGCTTTAATTATGAGGCTTTTGTGATTTTCGACTTTACATGCATACACTACTTAAATTATAGATTTTTATACTTAAAAATTATTTGTAACGATTTAACAAAATATTTTGTTTAACAACGCGTTGAAATAATTAAACAAAGCGTAACTTTACAAAGAATTTAAAATCAATGTCATGGCAACAACAAAAAGAGTTAAAGCGGCGAAACAGACAATGGATGACAATAAAATTATTTCATTGTATATGAATGATGTTCTAGAGAAAAATGCGGAGCCAACCAATGTGTTTTCGTTTTGTAAAAATTATGAAATTGAAGAAAGTGATTTCTATTCTTTCTTTGGTTCATTTGATTCCTTGAAGCAAGCCATTTGGGTAAAGTTTTTTGAAAATGCAAAAGCAACTATAGAAAAAGAACCTGCATTTGAAACCTATTCGGATAAAAATAAATTACTCACTTTGTATTTCACTTTATTCGAGTTGTTAACGTTGAACAGAAGTTATGTCTTGTTTTCATTGCAAGAAAATAAAGAAGGATTAAAGAATTTGAAGAATTTAAAAGGTTTTAGAAACCATTTCAAAAAATTTATTGTAACTATTATTGAGTCAAATTCTTCTGAAAAAAATGATAAAGTGGCGAAAGTAACCCAACCCGTTTTTGCTGAAGGAGCTTGGCTTCAGTTCTTATTTTTATTGAAATTTTGGATGGATGATACTTCAAAAAGTTTTGAAAAAACCGATATATTAATCGAAAAATCAGTCAATACAGTAGTGGATTTGTTAGATACAAAACCATTAGAAAGTTTGTTTGATTTGGGTAAATTCCTTTGGAAAGAAAAAATGTAATGAAAACATTAGACAGTATTCCAACAGGAAAAATAGAACGAGCAAGTCAATTAGTAAAAACCGGATTTAAAGTTGGTGGAAACTATGTGGCTTATTATGGCGAAAAATTGGTAAATCCGTCTTTGAACCGAGATAAATTGAATGAGAATAATGCCGAAGATATTTATGATGGACTTAAGAATTTAAAAGGGAGTGCCTTGAAAGTAGCTCAAATGTTGAGTATGGACAAGAGTATTATGCCGCAACAATATGTAGATAAATTCTCTTTGTCACAGTTTTCGGTTCCGCCATTATCGGCACCATTAGTTAGAAAAACATTTAAAAAATATTTAGGTCAATATCCAGAGAGCTTATACGACACGTTTTCACCAGATGCTAAGAATGCTGCGAGTATCGGTCAGGTACACAAAGCAACCAAAGATGGGAAAAACCTTGCTGTGAAAATCCAATATCCAGGTGTTGCGGATAGTATAAGTTCGGATTTGGCTTTGGTCAAACCCTTTGCCATTAGAATGTTTAATATCAAAGGCAAAGATTCGGATAAATATTTTAAAGAAGTAGAAGATAAATTACTGGAAGAAACTGATTATGTTTTAGAATTAAAGCAAAGTTTGGCTATTTCTAAATTATGTCAGCCTATTAAAAATTTACGTTTCCCAAAATATTATCCGGCATTATCATCGGAAAAAATTTTAACGATGGAATGGATTGACGGAGAGCATTTATCTGAGTTTGCCTCTCATAATGCTGATAGACAAAAAGGAGATGTTATTGGACAAACGCTTTGGGATTTTTATATGTATCAGATTCATCATTTAAAACAAGTGCATGCTGATCCACATCCAGGTAATTTTTTGATAGATAAAGAGGCTAATTTGGTTGCCATAGATTTTGGATGTATTAAACAAATACCCGATGAATTTTATATTCCTTATTTTGAATTGGCCGATTTAAAAGTAATTGGTAATCCGAAGTTATTCAAAGAAAAATTATTCGAATTAGAAATACTGCGTTTGGATGATTCCAAAGAAGAAATTATTTATTTTACCAAGTTATTTCATGATTTGCTGAGTTTGTTTACCAAACCTTTTCACGGAGATTATTTTGATTTTTCAGATGAAGATTTTTTTGGAGCCATTGCTGCTATGGGAGAAGATTTTGCCAAGGATACGCAATTGCGAAAAATGAATGGGAATAGAGGTTCGAAACATTTTTTATACATCAATAGAACCTTTTTTGGACTTTATAATTTATTACACGATTTAAAAGCAAGAGTGGATACGAAGGCTTTTGAAAAATATATTGTTGGTTAAATATTTTTTTGTTTGTGTTGGTAGAAGCGAGAACTCAATTTTTGGGTTTTCGCTTTTGTTTTTTATCGAATTTGTTTTATTTCAAAATAGGTTTTACCACTGAAACCATCAACGGTTGTTGGTGCGTTTCCGTTAAAAATATAAATTTCCACGTAGTCATTAACGGCTAAATTTATAGTGCAATTTATGATTCTGGAAATTAACTTGTCACCATAATGGTGCGCTGCAGTTTCTTGATATTCAACACCATTTTTATAGACAGCAATGGCATATTGTTCAGAGTCATTTTTATTAAAAGTATGAAAACCTGCGTTGATTTCATAATATCCAGCTTTTGTTGCAACAAATCTATTTGTTCCAGTGACAAATTCTCCACCAATTACATCAAAAACAACAGTATCGAAAGTGATTTTTTGCCAACCTGTTGCGTTAACAACTTGATCTGCAGATAAATTCGCTCGAACTACCGATAAAGTAGAATTGGGTAATGACCATGAAGCGTTTCCAGTGGCATCACTTTGTAAAATATAGTTAGCAGCGGCTCCATTGGTCATTTGGAAGTTAGTTGTTTTTGTTTTACCAATAACTTCTAATTTGTTACCAACGGATGGAGTAATAGGGTCGAAGAGTTGCAATTTTCCATTAATTCTTACTAAATCATTATCAAATTCACCATAAATCAAAGCGTTATTGGAATCAGCATTGGAGTTTTCGATATAAAGTCTATTGCTTCCCGTTTCCAATCTTCCGGCTTGATAACCAACACCAACATTACCAGAACCTAAAATTCCACGAAGTGCCTCAAAACCTAGTGCTGTGTTATTTGTACCAGACGCATTTTGGCGTAAGGCTGCGAAACCTACGGCTGTGTTATTATCGGCATTAGAAGTAGTTAGTGCGTTTCTGCCTATCGCAACATTGGAAGCGCCGCTACTATTACTAAATAAAGAACCCGATCCTATGGACGTATTTCCAATTCCAGTAGTGTTTGAAAAGAGCGCAAATTCACCAACACCTGTATTTATTCTCCCAGTTGTTAAACCGGGCATAACATTAACGCCAAATGCCGTATTTCTAACGCCATTTTGTGAAGCAAAATTTACAGTTGGATTGAGCATCGAATTGGCTCCAAATGAAGTGTTTCCATTGATGAAATTAAAACTTCCATCATAGGTTGGATCACCAATATAACCAGCTCTACTATTATTTCTTTTAATGACTATGTCTTGATTGTCGGTAGTTCCAAAAAAGTTGGCAGCAGGAGTTGTTCCAGCATTTCCAGTTGTAGTCCAATCGGTATTTGTGTTTCCAACGGCTAGTTTATTCCACAAGCTTCCATCCCAATAATAAAAGCCTGGTGTAACTTGATTTGGTCCAACGGCTGAGGTAAAAGTGTTGTAAACTAACTCGGAAATAGTTGGAGTAGTTACTGTAGCAACATTTGTAGCAGCTAAAGCAACTCTTGGAATCAGCATTCCATCGGTTGTTGAAGTAACATCTAGGGCGCCATTTGGAGAGGTTGTACCAATACCAACTTGGGCATAAATAGAATTTAATGCTACTAGTAAAAATAGGATTATATAGATTTTCATCTTCATGATTCAAATCAATTTATAGACATTGGGTAAACAAAAATACTTAATTTTCAATACAATAAGTAGTTTTCCTAGTAAAATTGATGAGTGACACACTAATAAAGGTAAGAATAATAAACACTTAGGCAAATATATTTTTTATTTCATAGAAGTTTGTTCAATTTTGCATTTCAATTTCAGCCATGTTAAAAGTTCAAAACATATCCTTTTCCTATAAAGAAAGTCCAACAATCGAATCCATTTCTTTTACTTTAGAAAAAGGAAATAACCTTGCCGTTATTGGTGAAAGTGGTTGTGGAAAAAGTACGTTGTTAAAATTGATTTATGGCTTGTATGATCTGAATGAGGGGCAAATTTTTTGGAATCAAACCGAAGTTTTAGGACCCAAATACCATCTGATTCCGGGCATGGATTTTATGAAATACTTGGCGCAAGACTTTGATTTGATGCCTTTTATTACCGTTGCCGAAAATGTTGGAAAATATCTTTCTAATATTTATCCTGAAAAGAAATCGGAACGCATTGCCGAGTTACTAGCCATTGTTGAAATGACAGAATTGGCGAATGTCAAAGCCAAGTTTCTTAGTGGCGGACAAATGCAAAGAGTTGCCATTGCCAGAGTTTTAGCATTAGAACCTGAAGTATTATTATTGGACGAACCCTTTAGTCACATTGATAATTTTAGAAAAAATTCATTGCGAAGAAAGCTGTTTGCCTATCTCAAAGAAAAGAAAATTACATGCATTGTTGCCACTCATGACAGTACCGATGTGCTTTCATTTGCCGATGAGGTTCTAATTCTTGAAAGTGGGAAAATGATTGAAAGCGGTATTCCAAAAACAATATACGAAACTCCAAAAAACAAATATATAGCTTCTCTTTTTGGTGATGTAAATGAGATTATGATTGATGGAAAAAAAGTATTTGCATATCCACATCAATTGGAAATAGCCGAGAAATCAGATTTGCAGGTTGAAGTTATGGCGAGTTATTTTAGAGGAAGTCACTATCTTATTGAAGCAAAATATAATAAAGAAATTTTGTTTTTCGAAAGTAAAGAAGCCATTGCAATTGACTCTAAAATTGATTTGATACTGTCGTTATAAAATACCAATAATTAGTAAAACAGCATATAGCATAAGCATTATAGCTACTATATTTTGTATTGTTGTAATGGTTGTTTTTTGAAGTAGCTTATTCCCAAAATACACTCCCGAAAAAGCGGATAATGTTGCTAAAAACAGCAACTTATAATCTAAATTTATTTTATTTTCAATAATTTGAGGAATATAAATGGACAATCTTGAAACATCCACCAAGCATGCAATAACAACTCCTGTCGCGATAAAACCATCTTTAGATAAATTTGTTCGGATTAAAAAAGCACTTCTCAAAGCGCCTTGATGTCCTGAAATTCCACCGAAAAAACCACTAAGTACACCGCCAATTGACAAATATTTTTTGTCGAAGGTTTGATTTTTATATTTTGGTATAAATTCAATGAGTGAAAACACCATCAATAAAACACCAATTATTAATTTTATAGGCATAATGACAAATGTTTTTTCGGTAATAGTATACTGGAAAAGAGGTTCCAAATTGCTAAGTAATTTCAAGGTATAAGCGCCAATAAAAGCAAAAAGAAAGGCAGGTATTCCAAAAGTGAGAATAATTTTTTTATTGGCTTTTTTTCCGAAAAGAAATAACTTGAAAAAATTATTTAAAAAATGTACAATTGAAGTAAGTATAATAGCAATCTCGATAGGGAAAAATAATCCAAAAACTGGAAGCAATAAAGTGCCTAAACCAAAACCGGAAAAAAGTGTTAAGGCTGAACCAATAAGAGCTATTAGACTAATTATAACATAATCCATTGCAATGTTTACTTTTAAAATTCAATTGCAAAATACAACAAAATGTGCCACAATCGCAACGGATTAAATTATTACAATTTTTTAGACTGAAAGATGATATTAGATAATTATATCTAAAACAAACACTATTTTCTTCTAAAGTTGATTATTTTTGAATACGTTTCTTTTCAATTTAATATATAAAATATGTATCACTCCAAAATATCGGGACTTGGTTATTATGTCCCAGAAAATGTTGTAACCAATGATGACTTGTCAAAAATTATTGAAACCAATGATGAATGGATTCAAGAAAGAACAGGGATACAAGAAAGGCGACATGTAATAAAAGGCGATGGAGAAACCACCACCACAATGGGAGTGAAGGCAGCTAAAATTGCGATTGAACGAGCTGGAATTGATAAAAACGATATTGATTTTATAGTTTTTGCTACCATTTCCCCAGATTATTATTTTCCTGGACCTGGTGTTGCGCTTCAAAAAGAATTGGGTTTGCGAACCATTGGAGCATTGGATGTTAGAAATCAATGTTCCGGATTTGTATATGCTTTGTCCATTGCTGATCAATATATTAAAACGGGAATGTATAAAAACATTCTCATCGTTGGCTCGGAATTGCAATCTATTGGTTTGGATAAAACGACTCGTGGACGCGCTGTTTCTGTGATTTTTGGTGATGGTGCTGGTGCGGCTGTTTTGAGCAGAGCCGAAGATGATTCGAGTTGTGTTTTGTCAACTCATTTGCATTCGGAAGGAGAACATGCCAAAGAACTGGCGGTTTTGGCTCCGGGAATGGGAGGGAGATGGGTTACCGATATTTTAGCCGATAACAATCCAGAGGATGAAAGTTATTTTCCCTACATGAACGGACAATTTGTTTTCAAGCATGCTGTAGTTCGTTTTAGCGAAGTCATTAATGAGGGATTGCAAGCCAATAATTTACAAGTTTCCGATATTGATATGTTGATTCCTCATCAAGCTAATTTGAGAATATCACAGTTTATTCAAAAGAAATTTGGCTTAAGGGACGATCAGGTTTTTAATAATATTCAGAAGTATGGTAACACTACCGCGGCTTCTATTCCAATTGCCTTAACGGAGGCTTGGGAATTGGGGAAAATTAAAAAAGGAGATACTGTTGTACTAGCTGCTTTTGGTAGCGGTTTTACTTGGGCAAGTGCTATTATCAAATGGTAATAAAACTTTTATAAAATAAAAAAAAGTCATGTTTGCATCATGACTTTTTTTATTCAACCGAATTTCAAATGGATTATGGTGTTTTATAAAAGGCCACCACTACCTTGTGTTTCATTTTTATCACGTTGTTTTCTTTGTAATGCTCTGTTTTTTCCAGCACCAAACTTGTAATTAAAACCTAGATAAACCGTTCTGCTTTCCCAGTTAAATTCACCTTCTGTTTTATATGGTTTTTGTCCGTTGAAAGCAAAATTCATGGTTTGAAAAATATCACTTAATCGGGCGCTAATCGTACCATTTCCTTTAAGAATATTATAGCTGGCTCCAGTGTCCATTTTCCACATTGGTGTTCTTTCAAATTGTAAACCTTTGTCTATTCCTCTATACATAGCAAATAATTGGAAACGTAAATTTTTATTCGCTTTGAAAGTATTGTTAATTCTTGCGTTAAATACAGTAGCGTCAATAGTTACAAATTCAAAATCACCTGTAGTATTTTCAATAGTTCCTTTTACTTTTTTACTGTAAGCATCGATTCCAAAATTGGCGCTCCACCATTTTCTAAAATCTAAATTTCCTGAAATTTCAACTCCAAAAGCGTTATTGTTATCAAAATTATCATAGGATAAAATCTGTTTGTTTGGATTTGTTGGATTGGTATATACCACTCTTGTGATTTCGTCCTGAATTATTCTGTAAAAAACACCCGATGTGATAGAACCAATTCCTGTTTTTCTAGTATAATTTAATTCAAAAGAATTAGTGAATTGGGGAACCAAATCTGGGTTTCCTTCCGAGTCAATGGTTGGTGTACTCCATTCTCTAATAGGATTAATTTGTTGAATGCTTGGACGATCCACTCGGCGTGAATAATTAAAATTGAAGGAATTCTTATCCGTTGGATTGTACGTTAAAAATGCAGATGGATAAATGGTGAAGATATCGTCTTCAAATTTAGCATCGCTTTCGCCAGCTTTTCTAAATAAAGCATCTACGTTATATTGTTCAACTCTTGCTCCAGCTTGTGCACTCCATTTTTTCCATTGTTTGCCAAAAGTAGCATAACCAGAATACAAAGTTCTTTTATAACTAAAATCGGAGCTATATGCATTGTTAACATTAAAACTATTATCGGTTTCTTCATCTCTGCTTTCCAAACCTAATTCTAGTTTTGTAGTTTCGGTTATTGGATTTACGTAATCAATATTTGAGATAATGTTTTTCCCAAGTGTTTCCACCTGATTGGTATAAGAAAAGCCAGAGTTTGGAAATTCAAAATAAGCTCTTTCGGGACTGTCATTTTTATTGTAATTTACTTCAAATTCAATATTGTGTCCTTCCTTTTTGAAGTCTAATTTATAGTCAAAATTATAGGTTGGCGAGTAGTCTTTATTACTATTGCTAAAAACCTGTAAGACATCATTATTGTTGATGTCGTCAACATAGTTAACATCAGTGCTTCCTGTACCTGTTCCTCTGTAAATGCTTTGATTTGTGTAAAAAGAAAAGGTGTTTTTTTCATTGATATAAAAGTCGAAACCTACTTTAATTAAATTGGAAGTATTTTCGTTTCCAAATTTAAATTTCTGATAATTTTCTTTCCCAACTTCATAGCTTTTTATAAAACCATCATTGGAATATTTTCCTGTATTAAGACCGTAATTTCCATAGAAATTAAATTTCCCATCACGATAATTAAGGTCTAATGAAGAATTTAATTTTGGTGTTTTTCCAAAGGTTACGCCATTGTTGATACTTCCGTTGAAACCTAATTTTGAATTTTTATGCAATACAATATTGATAATTCCACTCATTCCTTCGGGATTGTATTTTGCCGAAGGATTTGTGATCAGCTCAATTTGTTTGATTGAGGCTGAAGGGATTTGTTGTAATAATTGTGCGGGATCAATGTTGGTTGGCTTTCCATCCACTAAAACCCTAACGTTAGCATTTCCTCTTAAACTGATAGCATTGGTTTGTGGATCTACGCTTACTGATGGAATATTATTCATGATTTCGCCAGCTGTTGCACCAGCAGAAATCAAATCTTTTCCAACATTAATTATTTTTCTATCTATTTTTTGTTCGATAGTTGATTTTTCTCTCACAATATCAACACCTTCAATCTGAACAGCATCTTCTTCTAAAAGAATTGTATTTAAGGTAATATTTTTATCGGCATTGGTCAGATTGATGTTTTGAACTTGTTTTTTATATCCGATAAACTGAAATTCAATAACGTAATTTTTTAATTCTAAGTTTTTGATTAGAAAACTCCCATTGTCCTGACTAATACCACCAGTAATTATTTTGTCATTTTCTTTAATGGAAATATTTACATAAGGTAAAGGTTGCTTTGTGTTCTTGTCAATAACTTTTCCGGCGATGCTTCCTTGATTTGGGTCGGTTGGATTTGAATTTATTGCTTTCATTTGAAAAATGGAAACGAGGAAGCAAAAAAGTAATAATTTAGATTTCATTGTTGATTTTTTATTGATGATTTTAAAAGGTAATAATTATTTCCTACTAGACTGCAAAAGGTTTCATTTGTTACATTTTATGTCATAAAAAAGCCCAACCTATAAATTTATAGATTGGGCAGTTATGGTTTAGGGTAGATTTGGGGCTTTTTAACGTTTCATTGCAAAATGAGACTTGAATTCTCTATTAACTTGGTTTTCATCTAAATAGGAAACACTAAACCAGTAATCATCGGATGTCATAATATGTCCATTATAAGTTCCATCCCAACCTTCGGAACTTGGTTTTATTTGTCTAAGTATTTTTCCGAATCTGTCGAAAATAGTAATACGCGCAGTTGGTTGGTTGTATAAATCTGGAATGTTCCAAGTATCATTATAACCGTCTCCATTTGGAGTAAAGAATTTCGGATAATTTAAGACTAAAGCCTCAGTTGTTGCATATCCGCAGCCATTTTTATCTCTTACAGTTACAGTATGAATTCCTGAATTTACATTTTCAAAAACAGGGCTGTCTTGATAAGGTCCAGCATCCAATTGGTATTCGTAATCGCCACCAGTACCCGTTGCGATAACAGTTATTGTTTGATGTGCAGCAAAATCTTCACTCACAGTATACGTTACAACTGCTGGTTCCGATGCGGTTACAGTAACAGCAACGGGCGCAGAAGCACATCCTGTTGCAATATTTGTAGCTACTAAAGTGTAAACTCCAGGATAAGTTGCGGTATATGAATTTCCAGTACCCACAGCTGTGCCTGATGCACTTGTCCACACAAATTTAGTTGTGGCCGAGCTTAATCCGCTGTACATTGTATAAGGATTTAATAGTGTATCCGTTTCAGTATCAAAACAGATAATACCATCAATTGGAGTTGGTTCTGGCAGTTTATTTACAATAATAGCTATTGATCTTACATCGAAACAATTAGGAGCAAGCGCATTGCTAACTCTAGCGTATACTGTTGCAGATGTAGAGCTAGTTACAGGATTTGTAGCCGTATTTGCATCAGCTAGACTTTCATAATAGGTTACACTAAATTCAGTTCCAGTTTGACTTCCAAGAATTGTCGCAGATAAACTAGATAAATCAAAGTCAAAAATTCCATCATTAGTTCCATCTTCGTCACATGTTGTTCTCATAGCTACAGCTACTGGATTCGCTACTGGAGTATCAACGATAGTTACCGTAAATGAACTTTCATCACTACACGCTGGACTAAAAGGTGATAGCGCACGAATATAAATTGTTTGTGATGTTGAAATCACAGTGCCAGAAGTCAACATTGTTCCTGTGCCATTTGGACCAGTATAATATTGCCCAACAGCTAATGTTGGTAAAGTATAGCTTTCGCAAATAGTTACGTTTGGTTTATCATCAACATTAAATAGCGTGACAGTAAAACTTCTTTCACTTGAACAATTTGGAGTTGTGCTTGTTTGAGCAAAAACATAAATCGTTTGGTTAGTAGTGATAACATCACCAGCATTTAAAAGTGTTCCGCCTCCATTTGATGCTGTAAAATAATTTCCAACGGTTAGTGGAGGTAAAGTATAAGAGTTACACGCTGTTACATTTGCTATTGGTGCTATAACTGGGGTGTGGTTTATCGTTAAAGTAAATGAAGACTCATTTGTACATGAAAATGAAGTTCTAATAATAGATTCTTTAAAAATATAAATCGTCTGGGTTGTTGTAATAACAGCACCTGGAAATAATTCAGTACCACCGCCAGTAGGGCCACCAGTTAGAGTATAATATCTATTATTTGGTGTTAAAGTTGGCAATGTAAAAGTATCACATGCTGTAGCACTTGGGAGTGAATCAGCTTGAGTAGAGAAAATATTTATTTGAAAAGTATTTTGTGATGAACAAGCTGGAGTTCCAGTTGAAATAGCATAAATGTAAATCAATTGCGACGAAGTTATTACTGTTCCAGCAGTTAACATTGTTCCTGTTCCATTTGGACCAGTATAATAATCACCAAGAGTTAAAGCGGTTAATACATATTGGTCGCAAATATCAATATCAGAACGGGAGTCAATTTGCGGTAAACCTAGTATAGTAACAGTAAAACTTGTTTGGTTAGCACATGTTGCATTTAAAACTTTTCTAATATAAATAGTTTGTGTTGTTATAATAACATCTCCAGGATATAATTGTGTTCCTGTTCCATCTATTCCTGTGAAATATTCACCATTAGTTAATTGTGGTAAAGTAAAACTTTCACAAACAGATTGATCAGCAATTGTATCTACAGGAGGCTGTGAAATGTCAAGAGTAAAATGTAAATTATCAGTACAATTTGTAGTTGAATTTCCGCTTGTTGGGATATAAATATAAACCACAGCACTACTATTAATAACTGTTCCGCCTGGAATTAATTGCCCTGTTCCAGCTGGAGCAGTATAATAATTTCCTATAGGTAATTGAGGTAAAGTATATCCATTACATTGCGTAACATCTGGAGGAGGAATTACACCAATAAAAACTTTAAATCTAACTTCAGCTGAACATGGATTAGTACCATTTGTAGTGGCATAAACATAAATGTTTTGACTTGAAGTAATAACAGTTCCAGGTGGAATTTGTGTTCCAGTTCCATTAAATCCAGTATAATAATTTCCTAATGTTAAAGGAGGCAATGTATAACTTGTACAATCAAAAACATCGGGTTTTGGACCTAAATTTAAAGTTTGTGAAATGGTTACTTGAAAGCTAGAATCTACAGTACAAATTGGAGCAATTGTAGTTGTAAAATAATAATAGATTAATTGCGAAGTAGAAATCACTGTTCCGGCTGGAATTACTGTTCCACCACCACTAGGTGCAGTATGATATTCCCCATATGATAAAGAAGGTAATGTATAATCTCCGCAATTGGTTACATTAGCGGGTGTTAAACTATTAGCATCAATTATGGTAACACTAAATGAACTGTTAGCACCACAGGTATTTGGACCTCCTGGCTGATTGAATATGTATATTGTTTGGGTATTAGTAATAAGGTCACCAGGGAAAAGGGGTGTTCCAGTTCCGTTTAAACCAGTAAAATAATGGCCATTTGTTAAAGAAGGTAAAGGATAATCTACACAAACTAGTACATCTTCTTTTTCATCTACAATTGGTAATGGGTTAACTATTAAGTTAAAACTTGTAACACTAAAACAAGATGGATCACTCACGTTTTCAACCCTAACATAAATAGTTTGATTACCTGAAGAAGTGTAAAAATTTATATTGATTATTGGGTTTGTAGCATTATTAGCATCATTTAAAGATGTATAATAAGTGATAATATTTATTGAACTTGATTGACCGTTTAGAATCGCCGTATTTTGAAGAGTCAAATCGAATCTAGCGTTGTTATTTGTTGGTCTAGCGCATTTAGCCATATTTTGAGGCTGATTAGCAACTGGTCCAGGGGATGTTAATAATTGAAATGATTTAACAATAAAACATGGGTTATTTGGTAATTGAATTCTAACATATATAGTTTGTCCACTTGCACTATTATAAAGTAATGGTAATGCGCTTATATTGTTATCAGCATCGCTTTGAGAAGCAAAATAAGTTACTGATGTTGCAGGATCCATGCCTTGTTTTACAACAGCTGTATTTAAATCTAAATTGAAAGTTTGCGTTGGAGCACCTGAATCACATTTGTAAACTGTATTTGGATTTGGTGAAGTAATTTGAGGATAATACTCAATTACTACAGAATCGGTAATTGGCTGACAATTACTAAAAATATTGGTATAGATTACACTATAGGTTCCTGCATGATTTATTGCTAATGTTGGTCCAGTTTCAGTTGTAAGCGTTGTTCCATTTTCTTTCCAAACAAAAGAATAATTGGTTGCATTTAAACCAGTATCAATAGTATGTGATGTACCATAACATAGCGCATTATTGTTGGCAACTGTTAAATCCAATCCCAAAACATCCTGACCAATATTGAAACTATCAGAGGATATAAATATAGAAGAATCAGATTGCGGGTCAGCCCTATCAGCAATTACCAATTTAATGTGATAAGGAACACCAGGAGTTAAAGCCGATGCCGCTGTTAGAACTTGTGTTTGTCCATTAAAATTAATAGCTGAATTCGCTGCGTTTGAACCACCATTGAAACTTCCAAAATATTGTGGGTTTACGGATGGACAAGATGAATTATACAAGAAATCTCGAATGGTTACAACTGAAATAGGCGTGTTTGTATTTGGAACAACTGCCAAGTTTGTAGTAACTCCCGTATTCAAGTTAGTTAATAAAAATGCAAAGGCATCGGAATATTGACATTGAAAATTTCCATATTCTTCTGATGCAAAAACAAAATCAAAACTAAAGTTTGGTGAGATTGGAGTAAAATCAAATTCCAAAACGGAGGCATTTTTGGATACCATTGGAATTCCAGCTAAAGCCATAGTGGCTTCTAAACTAGTGTCACCAATCCAAGCTGGGGAACCATCGTTTAAAAGGGAACTATTTGGACCAGGCGCATTTAAAATGTTTCCAGTACTCAAAATAACACCACTTTGCATAGGTAAACTTGAATTTGTGTTTTGGAAAAATCCAATTCCGTTTGAGGAACCAAAGTCTGTTCCAGTTCTCCATGTTATGTTCGTTGCCGATACACATGGTGAATTAATTAATACATTGTTCACTAACTGTGGAACTGTGTAAGTTGATGTACTTACTGTTATTGGTTGAGAAAAACCAATAGTCGTAAATAGTAATCCGATTGATAGTAATAAATTTTTCATAGGTTTGGGGGCTTTGACATCACAAATATTGATATAAAATCCGTTTAAAAGCAAATAAAATCGATGAAATACACAATATTTGTTTAATTAAAAGTAAAAAACTTACAAAATATATAATATTTATATTACTCAGATAAACAATTTTAAAAATCAAGCCTGCAATTGAAATTATTCTGTAATGTTTATATTTGCCAACTCAAAAAGAAATTACCATGACACTTTCGCAAATTCTGACTCCACAAATTCAAAAAGCAGTACAAACTGTATTCGACATTACTGTTGATAAAGTAGAATTTCAGGCAACTCGCAAGGATTTTGAAGGCGATATCACTATGGTTATTTTTCCTTTATTGAAAATCATAAAAGGAAATCCAGCAGAGATTGGAACTAAAATTGGCGACTTTTTAATTGAAAATGTTGCTGAGGTTGAAAAGTTCAACGTGGTTGCGGGATTTCTAAACATTGTGATTTCGGATAATTATTATCTGAATTTTTTTAACGAAATAAAAGACAATCCAAATTTTGGTTTTGTATTGGCTTCGCCAAATGATAAAGCTGTAATGGTGGAATATTCTTCGCCAAACACCAATAAACCATTGCATCTTGGGCATGTTCGAAATAATCTTTTAGGCTATTCGGTGGCTGAAATCATCAAAGCTTCTGGCAAAAAAGTCTACAAAACTCAAATCATTAATGATAGAGGAATTCATATTTGTAAGTCGATGTTGGCTTGGAAAAAATTTGGAAACGGAGAAACTCCAGAATCTACAGGACTAAAAGGAGATAAATTAATAGGGAAATATTATGTTTTATACAATGATGTTCAAAAAGAAGAATTAAAATTGATTTTTTCTCTTGCAAATAGAGAGTATATTAATACAAGAAATAATAGAAATCTTCATGGACATACTTTAGGTAATCTTGATAAAAATTTAAAAATTGAATTAATAGCTAATTCTTATAATAAAGCTATACACAAGTATTTAATATATAAAAAAATTATTAATCAAGATTCAACACCAAGAATTGCCAATTCTAATTCATTTTATAAGCTTACGAGTTATGAACTAACAAATTATGGTAATAGAAATTTAATAGATGTAACTAAAAGAGTTATATCAGAAACTCCAAATGTTCTCAATTATATAAGAAACAAAAAAATTGAATTTCCTGATGGAGATTCAAGAAGGATTTTTAAAATTTTAAAAAATGAACTTGATAATATTACTCCAATTCATTTGGAAGCACAACAAATGCTTTTGGATTGGGAAGCCGGAAAGCTTGAAGTAATGAAACTTTGGAAAATGATGAACGATTGGGTTTATGCAGGTTTCGCACAAACGTATGAAAATCTTGGAGTTGATTTTGATAAATATTATTATGAAAGTAATACCTATTTGTTAGGAAAAGATGTTGTTGCTAACGAATTAGCTAAAGGTAAAGAAAAGAGCGTTTTTTATAAGAAAGATGATAATTCGGTTTGGATTGATTTGAGAGAAGAAGGACTAGATGAAAAAATAGTTCAACGGTCAGATGGTACGTCTGTTTATATGACTCAAGATATTGGAACTGCCATTCAGCGTGTGAAAGATTTCCCAGATGTTGGAGGTATGGTTTACACCGTTGGAAACGAACAGGATTATCACTTCAAAGTTTTGTTTCTAATCTTAAAAAAACTCGGATTTGATTGGGCAGAAAGTTTATTTCATTTGTCTTATGGAATGGTAGAATTACCATCTGGTAAAATGAAATCTCGTGAAGGAACGGTTGTGGATGCCGATGATTTGATGGAAGAAATGACTGCAACTGCTGGAAAAATTGCTACCGATTTAGGGAAATTAGAAGGGTATTCAGTAGATGAAAAAGCCAAATTGTTCAATATGATTGGTCTTGGAGCTTTGAAATATTATATTTTGAAAGTGGATCCGAAGAAGCAAATTCTTTTCAATCCTGAAGAATCAGTTGATTTTGCTGGGAATACAGGTCCGTTTATTCAATATACCTATGCTCGAATTCAATCCATTTTGCGAAAAGCCGATTTTGATATTGTCACACCGAGCAAAGTCGAGGAGCTTCATCCAAAAGAAAAAGAATTGCTAAAACAAATTGAGCTATTCCCAGAAGTAATTCAAAACGCAGCGAATAATCATTCTCCAGCTTTGGTTGCCAATTATACTTATGAATTGGTGAAAGAATACAATTCGTTTTACCAATCTGTTTCGATTTTGGGAGAAGAAAATTTGGATAAAAAAGTATTCCGAGTACAGCTTTCCAAAAAAGTAAGCGACGTTATTAAATCAGCATTCAAATTACTTGGAATTGAAGTCCCAGAGCGAATGTAGTTTAAAAACTCAGTTTTACATTTAGGTTGGGCGTCAATTCAAGCGCATACGTAGTAACGCTTTCCACAGTATTATTGGCCGAATTTATTCTGTAAAAACGATTAACACTGTTCATTTTGTTTAAAATGTTCATCACCGATGCGTTGGTTTCTAATGAAACTTTGTCATTTATTTTCCAATTTTTAGAAGCCGAAAAATTCAACTGAAAAAAATCATCGAGTTTGTCATTATTTGGCGAATGGTAAACAATGGAAGGATTTTCGGTATCAACAATTGTCGTTATTGGCGTTGTGATTGGTTTTCCTGTATGCCATTTGCAACCTAATGCGAATTTAACCCTTTTCCACTCATAAATTCCAGCCCAGGAAATACAATGTTTTAATTCAAAATTATTCATAAATTCTGATGGTTGAAGCGATTTAAAAAAATAGTTGTTGTCATTATAACTATAACTCAACCAGGAATAAAATTTTCCAAAATTCTTCTGAACCAAAAACTCAGAACCCAAAACTTGATAATCACCAACGGTTTTCACAAACTCAAACTGATTCTGAAATGCCTGACTTCCACTGCTTATATGAGTGATTTTTTTATAAAAATTATCTAAGGTTACCAACCAATTGTTGTTTTTAAATGTAAGCCCAATCGAAACTTGGTTGCTTTTCTGAATTGGATTTGCGGTGTCGTTTGCCAAAGTCCATCTTCGTTTTTCAATACCTAAAAAATCCTGTTGTAAATCAATTACTTGAGAAAGTATTTGGCTTTTTTGCTCTCCAAGAATTTCTAAACGCAAGGTATTCGATAACGCTTGATTGAACTGAATTCTAGGTTCTACTATGAGAATTTTAAACTTGTCATAATGGTTGGCACGAAGTCCTGCTTTTATAAAAGTTTTTTTGCTTTCGGTTTCAAAAACAGCTTCAGCTATAAGTGATTGCGTTTTTATTACTTGAACACTTTTTCGAGAGAAAAAAGGTAAATTGATTTCGTCAAAATTGGTCACGCCAATTTCGTCAAACTGATAACCATTGTTAAAAGCTAGTGTTTTAGATATTTGATGCGAATTCTTTAACTGAAAACCCAAATCCAATACTTTGTTTTCTTGTTGCAAAATTTGATTGGTTTGAATGGATTCATTTTTTGAAACAAGCGAATATTTTGAAGCATAAAAATACAGTTGTGTTGCATTATTTTGATTCCATTGAGTTTTCCAATTGGCGGTAGTTCCAATGCTTTCTTGACTTAATTCACTATTCTTTCTCGTATCAGTTGTAAATTGATTTAGAAACAGCGAGTTTTTAATAACAATAGCATCCATAGTAAGTTCATTTTTTGAACCAATTTTCTGCTGGTATTGTGTGGTGAAGTCGTAAAAATAAAACTTCTCATCGGTGTTAAAATCAACAGTCTGATTATTGTCCAAATTGGTTACTACCGTATTTTGAAAAACTTTGCTTCTGTAGCTTTTGTAAGTTGGGGATTTAAAAAAATCGGTTAAAGAGCGCCTACCCGAAATGGTAAAACTAGCTTTGTTTGATGCTTTAATTTTAGTGTAAAATTCAGCACTAATCAAATTGCTACTAATGCTTGAACTGCTTTTTTCAATGGATTTAGAATGAGAAGAGATATCAATTACACTAGAAACACTTTCGTCGTAAAAAGCAGAACTCCCATTTTTTGTAACCGTTATTGTTTGTGCCAACGAAGGATTAAAAGCAGAAATTAAACCAAAAAAATGACCCGTTTGAAACATCCTGATGCCATTCCAAAGAAAAAGATTTTGATCGTGCGTTCCACCACGAACATTAATGTTTGAAACGGTTTCATTAACCGAATTGATACCGGGAATTTGTTGTAAAGTCTGAAGCACATCGGGTTCAATTAAGCCAGGTAAGATTCCAAATTTGCGAGGTTTTATTTCGAGCGTCCCATCATTCTTTTTTGAAATACCAGTTGTTAAATAACGTTGTGCAATCACTTCTTCTATCTTTTGAATAGTGGGAATGAGTTTTATTTTGGGGCAATTAGAAACATATAATTCGGTTGGAGAGAGTGTTTTTTTTTCGAAATTCAAGTGTGTTATTTCGATAAGATTAGCAGAAATAAGCGGTAATTGAAAATAGCCGTTTTCATTTGAAATTACACTTTGATTTGTATTAAGAAAGGTAATAGTTGCATTGTCTATTGGAAATCCAGATTCGCTGTCTAATAAGTAACCACAAAGCGGTTTATCAAGTTTTCTGTCATTATAAACAGAATAATAAGTTTTATTAATTTGTTTGATTTTTAATCCTGTTTTGGATTTGATGTACTCAATTTTTTCTGCTAGCTTTAGACCTGCTTGCGGAGGAATTATTTTGTAGATGATCAATTCTTCATCAATATAATTGAATTTGATATTGCTTTTGCTACTAATTTCTTCTAGGATTACTTTTAATGGAATAGCATCCTTCTCTTGTTGCGCACTTGCAAATAGGGAAAGAAACAGTAATAGTAATAAAAAAAGCTTTTTTTTAAGCAACATTAAGAATCCTCTAGAATAATTTTCTTGCTTTCAAATTTAGTAACTTTTAAGTGATATATTGAGGTAATTATATCTAAAGCTGTATTAATATCATTGGATGGCAAAGTTCCACTAAAAAGTTGCTCGTTTTCTTTGCAATTTAATGTGATTTCAAAACCGTATTGTCTCTGTAATTCATCAACTACAGTTTGCAATTTTTCTTTTTTGAAAACAATTTTATTAACGGTCCATTCTGGTTTTGTGACTTTGATATTTTGTTTGTCAAAATGATCATTGTCAAAAGTAACGAAGGTTCCTTTAGTTATAATTACTTCTTGATTTTTATAATTTACTTTAACTCTTCCTTCGTAGCAAGTAACATCAAAACGATTTTTTCTGGCTTTGACATTGAATTGAGTTCCTAAAACAGTAACGGTTCCAAGATTTGTGTTGACTTGAAATTTTTTACCATGCGCGACTCTAAAATACGCTTCGCCATTTAATTCTAGATTACGATTATTATCCCAATTCCATTTTTTGTATTGAATTTGAGAACCGCTATTTAAAACAATTTGAGAATTATCAGGTAAAGAGAAACTTGTTTTTTTACCGTTTTCGGCAATTTCAGTGGAAGTAATTGTAGTTCTGAAAAATAAAGATAAGCCAAGTAAAACAACAAAAACGGCTGCTATTTTCATCCATTTTGATTGATAAAACGGAATTACTTTTGGAGCTGATTTTTTATGTTTGATGGTATTTTGATACAACAAATCAGCATCAAAATCGGGCGCTTTCAATTCACTTGAATAGCTGGCAATTTTGACATAAGTAGCATACTCAGGAGTTTGCTGAAAAGCAAGTAATTCTTTTTCAGACATTTCTCCAGCGAGCCATTTTGCTAATTCGTAATTTTCTTCAGTTGTTTTCATTTGTTTTAAAACATTTATAATTTAAAAAACCCTACTTGAACTGTTCAATTTCTGCACGAAGCGTAACTAATGCGCCGTGAATTCTTTTCTCAACTGCTTTTACACTGATGTCAAGCATGATGGCAATTTCACTGTATTTTTTACCTTCAATCCTATTTAAAAGGAAGGCAGTTCTTTGTGCTTCGGTTAGCTTATTAATAGCTTTTTCTAGTTTTTGCTTGAATTCTTCTTCTTCAAGTATAAACTCCGGACTTAAGTTGGATTTATCGTTGCCTTTGTTGCTTTGCTCGTATTTTAAAACTACTTTTTGATGTGCAATTTCATTTAATGAGGTATTGTTGGCAATAGTATATAAATAAGATTTGGCTTTTTCCAATGGTACTTTTTTGCAATTTTCCCATAGTTTTATAAAAGCATCTTGAGTAGCATCATTGGCTTTTTCCTCGTTTCCAAATTTGAAATACAAGTAATTTCGTAACGATTTTACGTTGGCTTTAAAAAAACTTGAAAAAATTAATTCTTCACAAATACCATTAGAATTGGTTTCTTCCATTTATTTTTAGAATTATTTAAGGGCTTAAAATTAATTTTTTTTTCTTTAGTAGGGTTTTTTATTGCAACTTTGTTTTACTAATGTCAAATGACAAAAGAAATATGAAAAATAGTTACCTTATATTTTATTCTTTATTTATGTTGGTTTTTTTTTCGTGTCAAGACGAAACCGAGACCATTACAACCAATGTAGAAAATAGTTTTACTAAAACTTCACCGATATCATCCCTTATAGGTAGAGTTTCTCAATATGAAACTACTGCCGATAATATTTTAGATGGAACTAGTAATTGCAGTATTAAATTACCAGCGCATGTAACCGTAGATGGTCAATATGTTTATGTGGCAACTGATTCTGATTTTCAAGCGGTTCAAGATATAAAAAATCAAAGCACTACAGATGATGATAAGATACACTTTGGTTTTCCAATAACTATTGTATATCCAAATTTTCAAGAGCATAATGTTGCTAGTGAAACAGAGTTTCAAAGTATTTTAGAAGAGTATGGGGACGATAGTCCTTATCACGACATATCTTGTATTGATTTTAATTATCCAATTTCTATTAATATTTATAACTCTAATAATCAGGTGGCAAATTCAGTGACTATTAGCGGAGATAGTGAACTTTATAATTTTCTACAAAACACAGTTACAGGAGAAGTCGTTGGAATTGTTTTTCCTATAACTTTAACAAAATCCACAGGAGATACTATTGTCATCAATACTAACGTTCAACTTGAAACCGCAATAAATGATGCAATTGATGATTGTGTTGTTCCCGGACCGACGCCACTTGTTTTATCTGATGTATTAACTAGTGGAACTTGGTATGTTTCTTATTTCTATGAAAATAGTGATGATACGTATTATTATAATGGTTATACTTTTAATTTCAACACCAATGGGAACTCAACGGCTATAAAAAACGGCACTACAATAAATGGTAGTTGGGATATACATACTGAAAATACGTATCAAAAATTAGATTTAAATTTTGATGGTTCGGTTTTAGATGAATTACATGAAGATTGGAAGGTGCTTGAATTCACGGCTACAAGCATTAGATTAAAACATGAAAGTGGTGGCGGAAGTGAAAATCATTATTTGAATTTTACAAAAAACTAGAATGAAAATATTTCATAAAAAATTTCTAAATCAGGAAGAGCAATATAGAGAGACTATAGAAGATATTTCAACCCAGAACAAAACAAAAGTTGGTTATTTTCTGAATCAGTTTTTGATATGGGGACTTATAATTGCAATTGTATTTCTTATTACAAAGTTTTGCTTTATGAATCCAACTTAAAAATAATTCAACATAATTTTAATACTTCTTAAACCAGCCATTGCGCTGGTTTTTTTGTAGTACAAAACTTCTTAAAAATTTAATTTCGTGTATTTTATAGATTTTTTTTGCATTTAGGTAGGGTTTTATTATTTCTATATGTTTCATTGATAGAAATCAAAACTTGACTAAATATTCAATTTTGATTTTATTTAAACAAAGAATTATCAACCCTAAATTATGTCATTATGTTAAAAAAAGTGTTTAAAATTTCAGGAATAGTAATCATAGTATTACTCGCTTCATTTTTTTCAATTCGCTATTATATTAATAATGGTGGAAAAAGAGATATAGCATCGGAAGCAACAGCTTATAGCTTGTCATCAAAAACAATCGTAAATGAATTTACATCAAACGCTGATGCATCAAACAAAAAATACCTTGAAAAACCAGTTTCAATATTAGGTGTTGTAACTTCTGTAAACGGTAAAGAGGTAATTTTAAACAACTCTGTAAACTGTAATTTTTTAATCGCAGCTAATTCACTAAAAATGAATCAAAAAGTAACCATTAAAGGAAGAGTGGTTGGATATGATGATCTTTTGGGAGAAGTTAGACTTGATCAATGTAATTTATATACCAAGTAACATATACACCAAATAATAAATAAATTTAAAATGAAGTTAATCAAATTCACATTTTCAGCACTACTGCTCTTTGCATTTACTACGGTAAGCGCACAAGATGATTTAATGAATGAGCTAGATTCTGTTCCCAAAACAAAACAAGCTGTTTCGTCGGCATTCAAGGCATTACAAGTTTGTAATATGCAATCTACAAAAATGGCTTCTAAAAATGAATGGTATTTTCTTGTCTCCCATCGTTTTGGAGATTTAAAGGAAGGTATTAATAATTTCTTTGGACTAGACAATGCTTTAACAAGAATTGGAGGTATTTATGGTGTAACTAACTGGCTGTCTCTGGGCGCTTCACGTCATACCTATAATAAAACTATTGAACTTTCGATTAAATATAGATTGGCCAATCAAATGGAAAATGGTTTTCCTTTCACTATTGTTGGATATAATACAATGGATATAAATTCTTCAAAATTTGACAAAGTTTTATTTCCAGAATTCAAAGAAACCAATCGTTTAGCTTTTTCAAGTCAATTACTTATATCTAGAAGATTCTCTGATGTCATTTCCTTTGAAATAAATCCAGTATATATTCACAAAAATCTATATGATATCCAACCAGAAACAGATAAAAAAGATCAGTTTGTTGTTGGACTAGGTGGAAGATGTAAGCTATCTAAAAGAATAAGTCTAAATCTTGAATATGCAGCTCGAATCAATCAAAAAGAGAATGAATATTATCATAACCCTTTAACTGTTGGATTTGACATAGAAACTGGTGGACATGTCTTTCAAATGGTATTCTCAAGTTCGCAACCTATGAATGACATTTCTTATTTTACTAATACAACCGGAAAATGGGACGGCGGAGGAAGTATATATTTTGGTTTTAACATGTATAGAGCATTTTAATTATGAAAACAATAAAAATTATCATTTTAGCAGCGATTGGAACATTTGTAACATCATGTGAATCCAATACATACAGTGAAATTTCGGGTTTCACAGCAACACCAACTTATGAGGCTAATATAAAGCCAATAATGACAGCACAATGCATCTCTTGTCATAGTGCAAATGGAACCGAACCGGGTTCGCCTTTAGAAAGCTATCAAGAAGTTATTGATTATGCAGAATCAATTTCTTGTAGAATTGATGGCCAATCATGTGGCTTGATGCCAAGTAGCGGTAGGATTCCACAAGTTCAAATAGACATGTTCAATCTTTGGGTTGCTCAAGGTTTTGTTCAACAATAAATATTCAATAACAGCTAATTAAAAAATAATAAATTATGAAAAAAGTAATGATTGTAGTACTAGCTCTTTTAATTGGAGGAGTTACATTTTCTCAAAAGATGATTACGCGTTCGGGCGAAATCAAGTTTGATGCTACTGTGCCTGGTGCAATGGATCCTGTTATCGCTAATAATAACACTGTCTCGAGTCTTTTTGATAAATCTACAGGAGATTTAGTGGTGCAAGCAATGGTTAAATCATTCAAATTTAAATCGCCATTGATGGAAGAACATTTTAATGAAAACTACATGGAGAGTGATAAATTTCCTAAAACTAGTTTCAAAGGAAAAGTAATAAACTATGATTCTAAATCAGGTAATTATGAAGTTGAAGGAGAATTAACAATGCACGGTGTAACAAATAAAGTAAAATCCAAAATGGAAATTACAAATGAAGGTGGAAAAGTAGTTATTTCAGGAGCTTTTATTGTAAAACTAAATGATTACAAGTTGGAAGTACCAGCTTTAGCTAAAAAAACCTTAGCGGAGACTGCTAAAATTTCAGTAAAATTAGCTTTAGAAAACAAATAGGATTGACTACTTAAAAAAACAAGTGAACTTAATTCACAACTAAATTAAAAAAAAATGAAAAAAGCATTATTTAATAGTATAAGTGTATTGACGATGTGCTTATATTCTGTAATATGTTCAGCTCAAACGGCTGGTACATTAACATTTAGCTACAACCAACCACAACCAACAAGCCCAGCACCAAATGCCGGAGTAAAAAATGTTTATGCAATATGGATTGAAAACGCTGCAGGAACTTTTATTAAAACTAAAGCACGTTATACATCTTCATCAACAGATGATCACTTACCGTCTTGGGCTGGTAAAAGCGGTTGCGCTAGTGCCTCAATTGCCACAGGAGCTGCATGTAATATAACGGATGCTTTGACAGGTGCTACAAGAACAACTTCAACATCACCTACGGCTTATGGAGCTAAGAGTATTACATGGGACGGTAAAAACGTAGTGGGAACAACAAACGGAACAACTGTAGCTGATGGTGATTACAAAATTTGGATTGAAAGTTCTTGGGTAGATTCTGGCTCAAACAATCATCAAGTTGTAACTAGTTTTACCTTTACAAAAGGACCTACAGCAGTTCATTTAACCCCAACTTCACCAAGTGCTTATTTTAATACTGTTGTTATTGATTGGGTTCCAACCGGATTGGGTGTTGATGCAATTAATAGTGAACCAGCGGTAGTTATATATCCAGTTCCTTCGACAGGTGTTTTTAACCTCGATTTTAAAAATGAAATAAAAGAGATTAAAGTATTTAATTTATTGGGACAAGTTGTCTATTCAGAGCAATTAAATAATGTTACTACATCTAAACAAGTTGACCTTTCCAATTTGTCCAATGGGAATTATATATTTAGCTTAACAAACGAAAATGGAACTTCAAACTTTGAAGTTATCCTGAATAAATAATAATTTTAGTTAGTTTGAGGGAAGAAGCATCCGCTAAAAGGCGGGTGCTTTTTTTTTATTCTACCTCTTTTAAAATGGATTTAAGTCCGCTTGTTTCATATTCTTGGTAGTTTCCTTTTTCATCAGAATAAATTAAGTAAGCCTGTAATTCTGGATGTGCTGCTAAAAACAACTTCGCTTTTTCTAATCCCATTACTAAAACTCCAGTAGCATTGGCATCAGAGGAAATACATTCTTTAGCAAATATCGAAGCACTTAATAAATTATTCTTCGTAGGATAACCCGTTTTTGGGTCAATATGATGCGCATATTTAACGCCATTTTCAATAATAAATCTTCTGTAATTTCCAGAAGTTGCAATTGCAAGATTTTCTAATTTCACGAGCGCTTTCAAATCATTAGCCGATTCTTTATTGTCGATTGGTTTTTCAACACCAACAGTCCAATTGCTACCATCCAATTTTTTGTCTTTGGCATAAACTTCACCACCAATTTCAACCAAATAAGACGTGATCCCTTTTGAATTCAAAAAATCAGAAACCACATCAACCGAATACCCTTGAGCAAAAGCATTAAAATCCAATTGCACTCTTGGGTCCTTTTTCACGATGTGTTTTCCTTTAAGTTTTATCAAATCAAAACCAACAAACTTGAGAATGCTGTCGATTTTTTGAGGTTCAATTTTTTGCTTTTTCCCAGGGCCAAAACCCCAGGCATTTACTAATGGATATACTGTTGGATCAAAAGCACCATCGGTATTTTTCCATACTTCTTTTGCTTTTTTAAAGCAGGCAATAAAGTATTTGTCAACTACAACATTTTTTTGATTGGAGTTTATTTTCGAAATAATTGAATTCGGAATATAAGTCGAAACCGATAAGTCAAAATCTTTTAAAATTTGAACAATCTCGGGCTTAAAATCTCTATTGGCAGTATCAAAATAAGAGATGTGATAGGTTGTTCCTTGTGCTTCGCCTTCAATTTTCATAGCCTCTTTTTGAGAATAGAGTGCAGTTGATATAAGTAAGAGTAAAAAACTTAGGTTAATTTTTTTCATTTTGTTTGTGATTTGTTCAACAATTATAACAGTTGTCAGATTAAATACCCTAATAAGTTAAAATTGGAGTAGGGTTTTTTAGAAGATTTTTGTTTAATTAAAACGAATGAGAACATTACCAAGCTATTTTCTAACTTAAACAAACCACCATTATGAAAAAATTAATTTTAATTCCGGGACTTTTTTGCCTTTTTATGCTAAACGTAGCTTCAATGTGCAGCTCAGATGACAATTCTTCATCATCATCATCAAATCCAAATCCAGTTATTAATACTGTTAATCAAGGAACATGGCGCGTTACAAGTTATATTGATTCTGATACTGATGAAACTAGCCACTTTACAGGTTATAACTTTACATTTGCTACAGGTAATGTATTAACTGCAACAAATGGTACTAATACCTATACAGGTTCTTGGTCAGTTACTATCGATAATAGTAATGATGATAATCCTAGTAGTGACTTAGATTTTAATATACTATTTGCTTCTCCAGCTAATTTTGCTGATTTAAGTGATGATTGGAATATTGTTTCCAGAACGGATACCAAAGTCGAATTAATCGATGTTAGCGGAGGAAATGGTGGTACAGATTATTTAACTTTCGAAAAAAATTAAAAAGGGTAGGGTAATGAATCACTATCTTGTTTCAACTAAAACTAAATTAAAACTAAATTAAAACAAATGAAAAACATCTCAAAATTAGTATTGGCAATCAGCCTGGTAGGTTTGATTTCTTTAAATTCTTGCCAAAGCGACTCTAGTCAGAGTTCCAACAAAATTACGGCCAACTCTACTTTGAAAACCCTTTTAGGAAGAGTTACACAAAATAGAACCTCCGATGACAATGTTATCGATAGTACAAGTTGTTTTACAGTGAAACTTCCAGTAACTGTTATTGTAAATGATCAGGAAGTGGTTATTACAACTCCGGCAGATTATCAAACCGTTGCGAATGTTTGCGGCGAACATCATGATGATGAAGATCATATCAATTTTGTTTTTCCAATAACAGTAGTTTTTGCTGATTTTACAGAACTTGTTGTAACGAATAATGATCAATTACATTCCTTAAAAGAAGCTTGTCACAATGATGATGTAGATAACGACGACGATGATAGCAATGATGACGATGACAATGCCATCAATTGTATTTCATTAACGTATCCATTTGTGATTTCTACAACCAATAGTGGTACGCCAACAGATGTTACGATAAACAACGATCACGATTTATATGTTTTGCTTGAAACTGTTGAAGGAAGCAATACAGTAACTATAAATTATCCAATTTCTATTGTAGATGCAAATGGACAAACAATCGTTGTAGAAAACAATCATCAATTAGAGCATGATATTCACGAGGCAACTACCGAATGTGGAAATCATGATTCCGATGATGACAATGATAACGGTCATGATGGAAACCACGATGATGGGGATGATAGTAACGAT